>Ga0208669_1000049_pt1 | contig 54514 bp, 67 predicted proteins | sample 21_taG_FD_184095 | JGI IMG/M metagenome (GOLD analysis project Ga0208669, IMG submission 184095) | Marine viral communities from the Subarctic Pacific Ocean - 21_ETSP_OMZ_AT15319 metaG (SPAdes) (version 2) | ecosystem: Environmental > Aquatic > Marine > Oceanic | place: Pacific Ocean | collected...
TAGAGAGTGTCAAATTGGGAATAACAGCCCACGACTAGCCTCGCGGTTATAGTTCTCCACTCTCTGGTACCCTTAGCGGATAGCCTATGAAAATTCTTTTTTATTCTTCTTCCACTTAATAATTGCATCAAGAGCTTCTTTTTGGGTTTTATAACCACCTTTTATTCTTAGCTCTTCTAATAGTTCAAGTCCTCTAATTTGATCTTTTGAGAATATATTAGTTAGGTCCATATTGCCTCCAATGATTGGTATAAGTTTATTATAATATGATACGTGAGTGTGCACACGCCAATGGTATACACACCCCGATATTGCAGGTAAGAAAAGAGTTCGTTAGAACTCTTCCCCATCAAATGCTTCCCACTCAGTAGCGAGCAGTGCATTGAGCTGCTTCTTAGTGAAGTTGTACTGCTTCTTAGGGTCATCAGTACGTGCAAACTTCACACGCTTGACACCATTCTTCACCTTCTGCTCATCAAGCATTTCAATCTCTACTTCCCATAACATTCCATCAACGTCCCACTCTATGTTGCATGTATCACCTGGTTTCATAATAAAACTCCTTTTTATTTGGTTTTTAACGTAAAAGGATAAGTGAATATCCTTTCTCACCCGGATGGGTGACAAGTTTTACCCACACATACAAATTCTACAATTTTTGAAACCTCTTGCATTTTTAACTAAAACGATTTAAATTACTTAGAGCAAAGGGGGGCCCTTATGACATGGGACCATATAATTATAATTTTAGTAGCATTGCTACTTCCTATGGGGCTGAAACACCTAGACAAACAGATTACGTACAATTGTCCCCCTTATTGTGCCGCGGATCATATGCATTATTGCCCTGCGACCAAAGGAGCAGGGTTGGATTACCAATCCGATTATTATCAGGAATGTGTAGAAAGGTAGTGTTAAGCATTAAGTCCCTGGTTTTACAGGTAGTTACTAGAATAAAAAAATTTATTGCATTTTAAGTAGAAAGTATATAATATATATGGTATAAATAGGAGGTGTTTATGAAGACTTACATTTTGACTATTGAGTATAATGAAGAGACGGAAGAGATAGAATATCTTACCGAAGAGATACTTGAGGATCATATGACCTTCCATTATGGAGATGTTGATGTATCAGAATACTGGGACGAAGAGACTCTAGAGCTACTTGCTAATGGGTACATTTTTGGGGAAACATAGTAAACTCTGAGGAGTTTAATAATTTCTTCTTAACGCGAACAAGCGTTCGCTAAAGAAATTGAAATAAACAGGTAAACGAAAGGATGCTTTGATGGATCAATATGAGGTAGAACAGCTGGTAGGTAATCTTACTAGGTCTATTGAGGAGTTAACGTACAGGATATACACAATGGAGGACAGCCTTGCGCAAATTAATGCACAGGTTGAAGAACTTAAAGAACTACAACTGGAGGAAGAGAATGCCTAGTTTAGATGGATATAGTTTAAATGAAGAGATCAAGAAGCTAAGAAGTGACGTCTTTGAAGAACTTACATCAATGAGAGAAGCATTTAGAGAGCTCTATCACTATCTTGATAATATAGAAAAAAAGGAGAAGGCATGCCAAGCAAAGAAAAGTGCAGCAAAATCAAAGACCCCAAAGAAAGACAAAAGTGCCTTGACTACAAAGGAAAATATGGCAAAGGCGTAAAGAAGTCTGGCAAGAAAAGTAGTGGTATGGTCTCTAAAAAGGGTATCAACCCAGGCTATTAATGAAGAATCCTAAAACACATACATGACCATATAGTAATAAACCTCATCCGGTGGGTGAGAAGCATAAATTGCCTAATGGCGATAGAATCCATGGGGAAGAGACTGGATCTATAGAGTATAGATATCCCAAAGGAATATATAAAGAGGGTAAATGAGAGTATACCGTGTTAACGGAATAGAGCATAAAGTATTTGATCCTGACGATATCCTTCCAGAAGGACTGATTGTTCGGTCGAACTGGAGAGAAGGCAAGGTCGGCGAGTGGGTTAAAGCTGATGATGATTGTGTCTTAGAGGTATTACGACAAGGCATTATGAAGCGTCAGAAGGGGAAAGAGCGAGAGGTTGCTTATGTTGGAACATGTACCGGGACATTCCCCGCTTATGGTAGTTCTAAGATGGATACTTCTCGTAGATTAAATATTTATTCATTTGGAGGTGGTAGGCTTGCAGATGACGTCTTAATAGAGAGGGAGAATCTGTCTAAGCTAGAACAGGTTTTTGTTGTATATTTAGCATCAGGGTTTAACCCTCAGGATGCTTATATGAAGGCTTATCCAACTAATGACCCTGGATACGCTAAATTTAAATCAGCACAGTTAGTTAAAACTAGCAGAATAAGGACAGCTATGAAAGAAGAATTAAAGCCGGTTTTGGAAGAGTTGGATATAGACGAGAAGTTTATTCTTAATAACATCAAGGAGGTTATTCTCTCATCCGAAAAAGATGATACTCGCTTAAAGGCTCTTTTTAAGCTGGCTGATATTATGGATATGGAAGATAAGACTAAGACTAACACAACAACATTAGCCGTAGGCGCATTTAAAGGTTTTAGTGATAATATATTAGATGAGGCACAAAGACCCAAGGAGTTAAAATGAGTAATGAAAAAGAAGTACGTCAATTTGAAGATATCATAATGAATAAATTTATTAGTGACGAACTCCCTGTATTTGAGATAGAAGGCTTATCGGGCGATTCTAAATATGACACATTGCCATCAGATAAAAAAGAAGCTTATGATCTTGCTATGTTTAAATACTTTCAGCAAGCTCAAACAGCTAAATCTGAAGCCAATGATAGATATGCTAGCATGGAATTTCCCAATTTTGTAAAGCTACATGATCCTAATCCTGGCTTCCATGAAGTATTAAGAGATAAAGATTCTGAGCCAGGAGCTGCTAATGTATGGCATGATATCTACAATAGAGATACAGCTCTTATGAAAGAGAGTGCATTAAAAGGATTGCGACGTATGATTGCGGCACAAATGTAATGGATTTAAAGGGCTTGTCTGTCATGATAGGCGGGATGGTTGAAAAAGAAGTGTCTAGTAAAAGATTTGATATATGTAATGATTGTGATAGCTTAAGGGCTAATGATACATGTAAGGAATGTGGATGCTATATGAAGGCTAAGACAAAATTTAAGAAAGCATCTTGTCCATTGGGCAAGTGGGGCGCAACTGAGTAATATAAATTTAAATAATGTTTCTAAGATGGAAGAGCAGTTATTGCTCGCCAAGAATGATCTTATTGCATTCGGGAAGTTATTTCTACCTGATGACTTTATGCGTTCTGAAACTCCTTTTTTCCATTATGCTGTAGCTGATAAGCTAAATGATATATCAATAAAACAATTAGCTGTAGTATTGCCTCGTGGCCATGGAAAGACAGTATTAACTAAGTGTAGTCTTGTGCATGATTTTGTCTTTGCAAAAGACCCCTTATTCTATGGTTGGGTAGCAGCTAGTAGTAAAATTTCAGTCCCAAATCTAGATTATGTAAAATATCATTTGGAATATAATGAGAGGGTGTCGTATTATTTCGGCGACGTAAAAGGGAGAAAATGGACAGAAGATGATATCGAACTTAAGAATGGCTGCAAACTTATTAGTAAATCTAACCTCTCGGGGATACGTGGAGGTGCTAAGCTACATAAAAGATACGATCTCATCGTCTTGGATGATTTTGAAGATGAGAATAATACCGGTACACCTGAGTCTAGGGCTAAAATCAGTAATCTTGTTACGGCTGTTGTGTTTCCTGCTCTTGAGCCTAGTACTGGTCGGCTTCGTATCAATGGTACACCTGTTCATTTCGATGCTTTTATTACCAACATACTTAATGGGTATAATAAAGCACAAGTTCAAGGGGAGCATTTTTCGTGGGATGTAGTAACCCACAAGGCAATTATGCCAGATGGGACTCCCTTATGGCCATCATGGTTTGGTCACAAGGAAATGGAGCGAAAGAAAAAGTTTTATGCGGACAATGGAGTTCCGCAAAAGTTCTACCAAGAATATATGATGGAAGTTCAGAATGAAGCAGATTCAATCTTTAATAGACATCATATCAAGAATTGGGAAGGGACTTTTTATAAAGATGAAGACACTGGGATTTCGTATGTTAGAACGGCTGAAGGAGATGAATTACCCATTAATGTATTCGTCGGTGTTGACCCTGCTACAGATAGTACTCGTAGGGATAGTGACTTTAGTGTATTGCTCGCTTTGGGTGTCGATGCTCATAACAACTGTTATGTACTTGATTATCTGCGTAAGCGGTCTTTACCTGTCCTCGGGATACCAGGGGACGATAAGAAAGGAATTGTTGACTATATATTCGACTATAATAAAATCTATCAACCGAATTTATTCTGCATTGAAGACACAACTATGTCAAAGCCAGTATTTCAAGCTATTAACGCAGAAATGCGAAGGCGCAATGACTTCACTGTTAAATATACTGCAGAGAAGCCGGGTAATAGAATGTCTAAAAGGGATAGAATACAAGAAATATTGGCACAAAGGTTTGCAGTGGGTTCAATCAAAATTAAAAAAGATCATTACGATTTGCAACAAGAAATAATAACATTTGGTCCGAGAATGGGTCATGATGACACTATTGATGCTCTCGCTTATTCTTGTAAGTATGCGCATCCACCAAAGTCACTTAAGCAGAACAAGCAAGGTGAATGGCACAAGCATAAACCTAAGGCACGTAATTGGATTACAGCATAATATGAACGATAATGAGTTATATAATAATCTATTAAATAAGGCAGCTTCATCTGCTGGATTAAAGCCTGAAGAGATAGAATATGCTATGGATGTTATTATTAATCACGAAAGCGCAGGAACATTTGACCCATATATTGAGCAGACAGGAGGGGGTCCTGGTAGGGGGCTATTCCAGTATGAGATAATGGGTGGCGATGGAAGTGGAGCAGGCAGAACTGCAATGAATTATTTACATAGAGTTTTAGGGGGTCAAGCTGGCTATGGGAGTGGTAGAGACCCAGTTAATTTCCCAACTTGGATGAAAGAATTTTTTCCAAAAGAAACTCAGAGTGGAACTCCTACAGAGTTTAGGCAGCCTGTTGGCGAGGTAGATGTTACGAAACTAAATGTAATTCAGCAAAAGATTTTGTTTTTGGGTGATAAGATAGGAGATGGCAGTATATCTAAACTTGGAGATAAATCTTTAGCCTCATGGTGGAGCGATCATCATCACAAGGGGAATGAATTAGTAAGAAAGGTCAGTTTTATTAAAGACCAGACTATGTATGATGTTAATAAGGTTTATGATCAAGGTGTATCTCTTGTCTCTAAATTTTTTAATGATGAATATACTGAAGATAAAAATAAATTAAATAAAATTATAGGAGAATAGTATGGCAAGTACAATAACATCAGCCCCATTAACAGTGAAGATTACAGAATCTTGCACTTTAAATGGAGTTCAGCAGGGTGGCACATATACAAAAACAATTTCAGGCATTAATGAGATATCTAAAAGAATCGTTACTGCTACAACTACTTTATCTACTGTATTAGCTTTTGCCGCTGAAGTTGCAGCTGGAACATATATAATAGCAAATGTAAAATATATACGACTTAGCAATTTGGGAAGTGTAGATGTAACTGTTCAGATTAATAGCACGGCAGCCACTGAGGCTGCTGCTTTTCTTTTAGGGGCAGGTGAAAGCTTTATGTTATTTGATATTGATGATGCATTTGGAGCACATGATTCTTCCATAGGGGCATTAGCCGCAGATGCAGATATATCAGCAATTCAATTAGATACAGCATCAAGCACAGCTAATGTTGAAATTTTAGTCGCAAGTTCATAGGAGACAATAATGGCAGATACTTTAACAGTAACAATATCAGAATCACTAACAATGAATGGATCAGCTCAAGGATCCACAAACAAAATGACTATAACAGATATCAATGAAGTATCAAGGCGGATAGTCACATGTCCTACTTCAGCAATAACATTATTAACATTTGGAGCTGCCTATGGTGCAGGAACATTTGTTGCGGGAGATGTTAGATATGTACGAATAACAAATAAAGATACAGTAAATTCTGTAATGATCACTACTTTAGCTGCTAGCAGTACAGATTGTTCGATAAGATTGGATCCTGGAGCTAGTTATTTAATACAAAGCGATACTACTGCAGCAACAGGGGTAGTGGATTATGCAGCTGATGACAGTGATACATTGGAAGACGTCACTAGTATTACAGGAATTGCAGATACTGCTGTAGTAGATTTAGAAATATTTGTTGCCACCGCATAATAGGAGAGATTAATGGCTCGTAAAGATAAAACAGCTGATAGGATAAGACAGCTATTTAATAGAGTTAATGCAAGCACTAGGATTCAGTGGGAGTATATGAATCAAAAAGGCTTTGACTTCTCTAATGATAATCAATTATCAGAAAATGAAAGAATATCCCTTGAAGAACAAGGTATGCCTACTTTCACTATTAATCGTATTATGCCTGTAGTAGAGATGCTAAACTTCTATGCTACAGCAAATACACCTAGATGGCAAGCTATTGCTGCTGAGGGTTCTGATACTGATGTAGCTGCTGTATTCTCTGATATAGCTGATTATGTATGGTATGGATCAGATGGTGGCACTTTATACGCAAATGCAATTAATGATGCTATTACAAAGTCTGTTGGATATTTAATGGTTACAGTAGACCCAGATTCAGATAATGGAATGGGAGATGTAAAAATCACTCAACCAGAACCATTTGATGTATATATAGATCCTAAATCTAGAGATAGTTTATTTAGAGATGCCGCATTCATTATGATTAGAAAGGTTCTGCCTGTAAGCCATGTTCAATCAATGTATCCTGATCATAAGCGTAAAATTGCAAATGCAGCTTCTTCTGAGAATGTAGATTATGTGTATACAGAAAAATCAATGGGGAATGATCAAAAAGATTTTTCATATAAAGATATTACAGAGTCAGAAAGTATTGATCCATCTACTGGGGAGAATGATAAGCTTATAGAATTATTTGAAGTATATGAAAAAGATAGGATTGCGTATGTAAATGTATTCTATCGTGTTCCGCCAGATAAAGAGACTTTAAATCAGATACAGAATCAAGTAGATGTTAAGATGAAAGAAATGTCTCAAGAGATGGCTGTTCAATTAAAAGAACAAGATCTTAAAATGCAACAAGCAGTTGAAGCAGGATCAATGATACCAGAGAGATATCAATTAGAATTGCAAAAAGCTCAAGATATGATGAAACAGCAGCTAGAAGCAGCTAGACAAGAGTATATGAGTCAAATGCAGGCTGAAGCATCTAAGATTGAGAATAGAATTATTAGTGAGAAAGAATTTAAGATATTAGCAAAAGATCAATTATTTATGAGTATGATTGTAGATAAGATTGATTTCTATGGGACTAGGATTAAGCAAAGTGTTGTTGTGGGTGATAAAACATTATATGAAAAGCATCTACCAGAAAAGATACAAGAATATCCTATTGTACCGTTTTCTTTTAAATGGACAGGCACTCCATTCCCTATTTCTGCTGTATCACCTCTTATAGGTAAACAACGAGAATTAAATAAGGCTCATCAGCTAATGGTGCATAATGCATCTTTAGGCTCATCATTAAGATGGATGCATGAAGAAGGTAGTATAGATACTGATTATTGGGAGCAATATTCTAGCTCTCCAGGAGCATTACTTCCTATACGACCAGGCGCTACACCTCCAACACCTGTACAGCCCGCTCCATTATCTAATGCATTCTTTGGCATAGTTAATGAAGGCAAACAGGATATGGAGTATTTAGCTGGTATATATGGAGCCATGCAAGGAGATACATCATCTCAGCATGAAACATATAGAGGTATGTTAGCTATGGATGAGTATGGTACTAGAAGAGTTAAGCAGTGGCTTAAGAACTCTATAGAGCCTGGATTAAAACAATTAGGGATTGTAACATCACAGTTTACTCAATCTGTGTATACAGCACATAAAGTATTTAGAATAGTGCAGCCTAGTGCATTACAAGAAGATAGGCAAGTAGAAATAAATGTACCTATCTATAATGACTTAGGTGAAGCTGTTGGTAAATTTAAAGACTACGCTACTGGTAAATTTGACATACGTGTAGTTGCAGGCTCAACATTGCCCGTTAATAGATGGGCATATCTAGATGAGCTAAAATCATTAATGCAGCTAGGAGTTATTGATGATATCGCTCTGTTAGCAGAAACCGATATTAGAAATAAAGAACAAATTGCTAAACGTAAGAGTATGTACTCGCAACTTAGAAGTCAGGCTGAGTCCGCTCAGAATCAACTGAAAGATGCTCAAGGTACAATAGAAACTCTAGAGCGACAATTAGTTCAAGCTGGCATTAAGAATAAAGTCATGCAAGCGACTGTTGAGGTTAACTCAAGCAGAGATAAAGCCAAGCTTCAGGTAGATAAAGAAGTTATGGAAACTAAAGCTCATCAGAAGCATCTCAGAAACGAAAGACTTAGACATAATCAAAGTGTAAACGATAGATTAAGTCAGTTTGAAGAAGAGAGAATAAAAAACTTGACTTCCAAGGAAGAGAATAAGTAAATTAATATATCTTGAAAGGAGATAAATATTATGTCAAAAGACCAAGAAGGTAACCCTCAAGGAGGCTCTTCGGATTTTTTTGAAGCAATGGATCGCCAAGTTAATGGGGCGATTTTAGATGATCAGCCAGAACAGGTAACTCCACAAGCAAGTCAGGAACCCGTAAGGACAACCCCTGCAAAAGCTACGGACCCTACAAATAAAGCGGTTGATTGGGAGAAGAGGTATAAGGACTCAAGTCGCGAAGCTGTAAAGATGCGCGAGACTTTGAATGATTTAAAACCCTTTGTACCGGTTCTCGATGCGATGAAACGCGATAGTGGCCTTGTTGATCACGTGCGTGGATATTTGGTTAATGGTGGTGAACCATCAAAGAACATTACTCAAAAGCTAGGACTAGATGAGGATTTTGTATATGATGCTGATGAAGCATTAAAAAATCCAGAGTCTGATTCTGCTAAAGTGTTTAATGCTCATGTAGATGGAGCCGTCGAAAAACGTGTCGGAGGCATTCTAGCTGGAGAGAAAAAGCAGGCAATGATGGCAAAAGCTAAACAAGCTCAATTGCAGGAAATTGCAGCTTTTAAAGAAAAGCATGGAATGGATGACGACCAAATCAATGAAATCATTAATGGGGCAAAACAACGTAAACTTAGCCTAGAAGATCTTTATTTCTTACAGAATAAAGGCAAGGCTAACGCTAATGTTGCTAATGCAACTAAAGAGGACATGATGAACCAAATGCGAAACGTAAGGAATATACCAACAAGTGCCGGTAGTGTCAATAGTCCAAGAGCAGATAAATCAGCAGATGACCAAATCTTTGAGTCTATTGTTGGATCTGATACGGACTTTGACGACTTGTTCGGCGGGTAACATTTTGTTATACTGCCATAATTAATAACCTAAAATAAAGGAGATAATCTCATGGCAGATATCTTTAATTTAGGGACACCTACAGGTGCAATTGCAGATAATGATCTGGGAGCAACCGGTGGCCGTTCGGGCACTGATCTTGATACCGGAAAACTGCGTCGAAGATTTAATTTCGGCGACAGAGTATCTGAATTGATGATCTCACAGGATCCCTTTTTTCGATTCGTAAGTAAGGCTGCAAAGCAGTCAACAGACGATCCGGCTTTCAAATTTACTGAAAAGCGCGCATCGTGGCATAAACGGTACGGTTATGTAGAAGCTCATGGCTCTGCATTTGCAACTGCAGCTTCAGCTGCTGTTACAGCACAAGAAGCTGTGACAGATACTGTTTATTTGAAGATCGGTACTGATTATTCAAATAGCGGTAATATGCAAAACGTACTTGGACAAACAATAGTGCATGACATTGGTGATGCTGATACACAACCTCAATTTTTCTTGCCTGGTCAAGTAATTAAGGTTCCTGTATCTGCAACTCATAATGGTGCTGTAGCAGATTATCAGTTAGTTAAGATAACAGATGTTGATCTTAGTCTATCTGGATATGCTAAGTTAACAGGTACATGTATAAAAGGCTTTACCTCTGGGTATTTTTATAATCTTCCAGGTACAGTTGATGCTGGTTCAACGGCTGCAGGTGATGTTGCTGCTAATAATGAATCATTAGAAGCAGGTAGAGTATATGTAGTTGGTTCAGCTTATGCTGAAGGTTCTGGTTATCCTGAAACATGGAAAGATCAACCTTATGGTACAGGTTATGGGCAAACTCAGATCTGGAAAACATCAATGGCTATGACTAACTCAATGCGTGCTACTGCTCTTAAATATGAGCAGAATGAATGGTCACGTATTTGGCGTGAAAAGCTAGTTGAACATAAATGGGATATTGAACAATCTTTATTGTTTGGGTCTCAATATACTGATGCTGATGGCGTACAGTATACTCAAGGTGCAGTTGATTTTGCTCTTAACTTCGGTAATAAGTTTAGTCTTGATATCGCAACAAAGACAGCAGATGACTTCCTTGATGATATGTCTGGATATTTAGATCCACGATATAATAATGGTAAAGGTACTATTTTCTTCTGTAACACAGAAGTTTATAACTGGCTCCATAAATTAGGTGGGTATTTCAAGAACAATATTGAAATCTCTTCTAACTATCGTGCAGACATGGCTATCACAGGTAAAAAGAAGGTGTTTGGTGTAGATATTACTACAATCTCAACACCTTATGGAGATATGAATGTAGCTCGTAACATCCATTTGGATGGTACTAATGTTAAGCTTCTTGGCTTAAACATGAGTCATTGTAAGTATCGTCCATTGGCAGGTAACGGCATTAATCGTGATACTTCTGTATACGTTGGTGTTCAAACATTAGAAAACAGCGGAATTGATCGTAGAGTAGATCTCATTCTTACCGAAGCCGGTATGCAGTGGGAAATGCCTGAATCACATGCTGTTTGGACAGCTTAAGGAGGTTTGATTATGGCAATACCTTTTTACGGACAAAATAAAGATGGTGGCGTACTAGATGCTGTTGCAAGCGGTCTTACACGTGGTCATGAAGTAATGCCTTTAGCAGCTGATGCTACATTAAATGCGGCTGATAGCGGTAAAATTATAATGGCGGATGCAACAGGTGCGGCTGGAGAAGTGGATATTGCACTTCCAGCTCCATCTGCAGGCCTTAATTATAAGTTCATCGTTAAGGAAAACACCCCAAGCCAAGACATTAAGATTGTTGCTACAGGTGCAATTGTCTATGGTGTTATCATGGTGTATTTTATTGAAGCAGGTACAACTGTAGATAACGTAGTTTTAGCTGCCGGATCAACTAATGTCTTAATTGATACAACAGCTAAAAAAGGTGACTGGCTAGACTTCTACTGTGATGGAACTAATTGGTTCATCAGAGGTGGCGGTTCTGTTACAGGTGCCTTTACAGTAAGTTAGGAGGTAACTGATGGCTAACGCAAAACTAGGCAGTCAAGCTTCTTGGAACAATGATTATGCTGAATCAATAACTACTACTAAGCAATTAGCACGTGGTGATTCTGGCAAAATATTCTTTGTTGATCAAGGATCTGGCGCTTATGTTATCAGCCTACCCAAACTGTCTAGCGATATTGCTGGATGGAATGCTGAGTTTATTCTAAGAACTGCAGGTGATGCAGTTGAGGTAAACTGTTATGGCGTTCCTCAAGGTGGTATAGCTGCTGCTGGTTCAACTACTGATGATAGCGATTTAATGTATGCTGTAGAAATAGGGCATACAGAAGACGTTGACTCTGCAACAGATGGAATATCATTTGGCGCAAGCGCAACGAGTCTTGGCGCAAGAATCAGAGTTACTACAGATGGTACATCTTGGTATGCTATGGGATTTGGTGGCATTGCTGCTGATATCGTAGACCTAGATACTGACTGATAACTAGTTAAAACAAAATAAATCTGCCCCTTCCCAGGGATATTCTCTCCCCACGGAGGGGGTGGGTTTTATTAAAAGGATTATATGGCAAGACTAACATTAAGTAGTAGAGTAGTAGCATTAACAGGGCTTAGTGATTCCACTAATATAGCTCAATATGTGTATGATGGATTATCTGATGTAGTAAAACATGTATTAAAAAAGATGCCTACTGATCTAGATCAATTTACAGTAACAGAGGAGTTTACAAAAGCTCCTTTTACTATTTCATCTGGGATTATTGCCTCCTTAAAAAGAAAGGCTGGAACTTTTGTTAATGATAAGGGTGTAACTGTAGATGATTATAGGACTGCATCAAAAGGCAATATTAGTAGTTTTACTAGAACTCAGGATACCTCCAGTCTATTATATCAATCAAAGTTTAATCCTGTATATGTTATAGACAAACCATTAAATACTCATGAGGGCAATGTATCGATTGATGTATCTCCAAGTATATCATCTGATGAACCTATAAAGGTTACATATGTTGATATGATTCCTTTAGGTTCAGTAAATGGACAGGCCTATGAGGAATTAAATCCATCTCTACATACATACTTAGGTAATGTTCCTGATCAATATTTACATGTAATAATGTTATATGCAGGTATGAAAGTATTACAAAGAAAACTAGCATCTCTTATTCTTGATGAAGAAGATGTTGAATTAGAAGAGGCATTGCGAAGTAGGCTTGCAGATCTACTTAAAGAGTATCGAGAATATTTAGGTTTATCAGAGGCACCTCCACAACAAGCACAACCATCTAGGAGAAGATAATGAAAGTACAAGAATTAATGGAAAGAGTTGGAAGTACTAATACAGGGCTAATGATAGCATATATTAAAGATGGATTAGAAGAAATGAATATTGACAATGAAACAAGTATAACTAATTCTAAGATTGATATTGTAAAGAATCAAAGGATGTATGATCTTCCTTCAGATGCCCTCCAGATTACTGGAGTTAGAGTTAAGAATAATAATACTACTACAGGAGCTTATACCCCTGTAGGAAGAATAATGGGCAAAATATTTAAAGGTGATAATAGTTAATGGCTGAATCAAAAAAATATGCATATTTTATAAAAGGTGGGAAGTTAGGGCTTGTTGAGTCTAGCACCAGTGAGGGCACTGGGCTTGAATATGCAGATGAATACCCTAGAGTAACCCCTGGTAGTAGGACATCAGGATTAAGCGCTGTAATATCTGGATTTGATGGTTGGGTAAGCCCTAAGGCGGATTTAACTAATGGGATTGAGATAGAATATACATCTGTTGCCGGAGAGAACCTTTCAGATGAATCTTCAGAGATCCCAGTATCAGATTACTTAGCTAAAGCATTAATCTATTATATTAAAGCTAGATTATCAGAAGCTGAGAAAGATTTTCAAACGAGAGAATATTATATGAAACAATTTTACAAAGGTATAGAAAAGAATAATAATGCCAAGATTTACGGAGCTCGAAGAGTTTCCCCTGGCAATCATAGAATTAAATAACAATAAACGAGCCCATTCACGGACGGTCAGTCCTTAGGGCAGGAGGTTAAATATGGCAAACTTACATAAATTAACAGTACAAGAAGCACTAAATGCATCAACCGGTAATTCTGGTAATTGGAGTGTAAACTCAAGGCAAACGATTAATGCAACTGGTGGGACAACAATTCATCTTGAATTAAATTCTGGTACTCATATTCTTTTATTACAACCAACAGTTGATACTCAAATTAGTTTTACTATAGCAGAAACAGATATTGTTGCAAATGATGATATATCAATTCCAGGAGGTACTTTAACATCAATGCAAGTACCAAGGGGCATAGGGAATACTATTATTCTTAATATGCTTAGTAATAGTGCTGCTACCGGTACTATGAGAGTAGTGGAGGTATAATATGCTGAATGGAATGATAAACTCAATATCTGGAGCAAGTGTTTCTGGTGGAAGTTCTGCTGAAATACATTCAGATAAAACTAGAGATAATTATGGAATGGGTGAAAATCTAGTATTTAATACTAATTCTACTAACAATATAGCTATTGGTGAAGATGCTTTAAATAGTACTGGTAATGCTGCTCACTATAATATTGCTCTTGGTACTGAGGCTTTAACTGCAAATGCTACAGGCGATGGTAATGTAGGTATAGGTCATGGTGCTGGAAAGATGCTTGTAACAGGTATTAATAATGTTATAATAGGTTATGGGGCTATGGATGCAGCAGCTGGAAGTGAGGAATATAATGTAGTTATAGGTAGTGATGCTATGGGTGCAGTTGATGAAGGCACAGGTGGAGGTTCGGCTAATTCTAATATTGCCATAGGGCATGAAGCTGCAAAAGGTGCTGATTTTGCTGGGGCTAATAGAAGTTTTATTGGTCATGTTGCTATTGGTCATCAAGCATTAGCAACAGGTAGTACAACTACTTCTACCACAGGAAATGTAGCTATAGGGTATCAGGCTCTTACTGCAAGTGAAGGAGTAGGTGGTCAAGTAGCTATTGGCTATCAAGCTGGAAAAGCTTTAACAGATGGAGTTGCCAATCTAGCCATTGGTTATAATGCTATGCTAGAGCATACTACAGGTGGATACAATATAGCTATTGGTTATGGGGCTATGGATGATACAGGGGCGAATGATTGCCCTGAATCTACAGATAATGTATTTATAGGTTATCATTCTGGTGGTGGTACATGGACTACAGATGATTCCAATTACAATGTAGGTGTAGGAAACTATACTATGGATTTCCAAATGAATGGGGCTATACATAATTCAGCTCTAGGGTATCATGCATTAGGGGGAATAACAAGTGGGACTAATAATACAGCTCTTGGTAGTAATGCTGGATTGTCTGTTAGTACAGGGATAAATAATACATTCGTTGGTAGTGGCTGTGGAGATGCAGTTACTACTACAAACAATAATACAGCTGTTGGTTATGCTGCTTTATCGGCAGGAGCTGGAGTTGGAAATACTGCTATGGGATATTCAGCAGGGACTAATCTTACTTCTGGTACATATAATACTGCTATAGGCTATAACGCTATGCAGACTTCTGCAGCTACACACAACGCTGTTGCTATAGGCTCACACGCACTATATAGTGCTAGTGCAGATGATACTAATGGCACAGTTGCTATTGGTCAAGCTGCCGCATACAAGTATGCTCCTACTTCTGGAGGTACTTATACTGGAGCATCTACTATCATCGGATACCATGCTGGATATGATGATACTGGGGCTGGAGGAGGACTAACAACAGGAATACAAAATACTGCTGTAGGGCATGAAACTTTAGGTGCTAATGCAGGAGATGGAGTTGCCTTAACAGGTAGTGGTAATACTGTAATGGGATATAGGGCTGGGTATGGGCTGAATGGTAGTTCCTCTTATAATACATTGATTGGTCGTCAAGCAGGAGATGCCGTGACTACAGGTGCAGGGAATACTGCTGTTGGTTATAATGCAGATGTACCAGCTCAAGGAACTTATCAAACAGCTATAGGTTATGCTGCTGTATCTCAAAATAACAATGAAACTCGTGTAGGAATGCATGGTGGGTTTCAATTTTACAGCAGAGAGATTACCTGTGATTTAGGGGGGGGTGCTGAAAATGACCCTGCCCACGCAACTCCTATAGGTAAAATCCCACGATATGCCGTTATCACAAGAGCAACAGCAGTAGTGATTGGATTAAGTTCTGATGCTAATCATACTTTAAAGCTTGTACTAGCTACAGATGGAACTGGTGCAGATAATACTGCATTAAGCGGAGTGCAAGAGGTCATTGGAGCAGGTGCATCTAACTCATGGAGTTCTACAGGTGCAGCTGGAGCAGCCGCTGATATAAATGTCGCAAGTGGAGCTGTTGAAAAAACAGCATATACAGCAATCCCTTATGACCCAGCAGGGGCAACAGATTCAGGTCTTGCAGCCTTAGATACAACTGGAGGAGATTTATCTCTATACTTAGCTTTTGCAGATACTAATTACACTAATGGTGATTCATCTAACCCAAGTACAGCACCTATAGTTAGAGTATATATAGAGTTCGCAGGTCAAGATTAAATAAAACTTAAATAAAAAGGAAAGTAACGATGCGATATAAAGACTGGAGCACATTAAAAGCTGCTGGTAAAGTATCTTTTAAAGAGATAGCAGCAGTAGCACAAGTAGACGAAGTGCTTAATAAAGATGGAAGCATTAAGACAGCTGGCGTTTCATCTCAAAAAGCATATACTGTGCTTGAAAGGAAATCTTACGATCCAGATACAGGGGCAGAATCTACTGTTGAAGAGAGATTAAGTCAAGTTGATTTGGAACGTAGAAAGTCAGAACTTACAGCTGAACTAGCAAAAGTACAAGCCGAACTTACGGAAGTTGGCAAAATGATAACTGCAATCAAAAAGGTATAATAATGAAAACTAAAAAGGTAACATCTAAAGAAGTAACTGATTCTAAAGTATCTGAAAATGGAACAATAGATAAACCAACTCCTGAAGAAGAGTTAGAATCTATTAAGTTGCAATATCAAGATTCAATAGAAAAGCAGCAACAATACGCTGCTATTGCTCAAAGATGTTTGGGAGCGATTGAAATTCTCGAGAGATTAATCGGAATCGAGGATACTAGTGAGTGATTCACTTAAAGCTATAGGGACTAGTGCCGGAACTATATTAGTTAATGTATGGGAGCTAGTCCCTGAGGCACTAGGAGTTGTATTGATCGTAATGAATATAATCTATATATGGCTCAAAATCAAGAGATTATCTAAATAAACTAATCAGGGAGAGAAGATGGGTAGATGGAAAAAGGGAACTGTTAAAAGGGCAATTGTAACCCCAGACAAACATTTCCCCCTTGCAGATAAACCAGCAATGAATTGTTTAACACAAGCAATCGAAATAGTTAAACCAGATATATATATTGATCTGGGTGATGTGGGAGAATGGAGTGGCTGCTCCCATTGGCAATGGAATAGAAAGAAGAGGCCACCACTAGAGTATCAAATGCCATTTATTGATGAAGATATACATGATGTTAATGAGGGTATGGATCAGGTGGACAAGGCTTTAGATAAGGCCAAGTGCAGGCAGAGGCATATGATCGAAGGAAATCATGATGCTTGGATGAATGCCTTTGTTGCAGAAAATCCCTTCTTAAAGAGCGACTACTTATTTAAGAATGCGGTCAGGCTTAAAGAGAGAAAGTATAATTATCATAAAAATGGTGATTTTTTAACAATAGGGAAGTTAAACTTTTATCATGGGAATCATTACGCTACTATCAATCATGCTCGCAATCACTTAGCTAAGCTTGGTACTAATGTAATGTATGGGCATCACCATGATATACAGCAGGCTAGTGTCACTCACTTAGGTGGGCAGAAATCTGCTTGGAGTATTGGATGCTTAAAAGATATGAGCAAAGAGAAAAATGCATGGTTAGGTGGAAGACAGCACAATTGGTCTCATGCCTTTGCCGTAGTAGACTTCTATGATAAGGGACTGTTTACTGTCCATGTCGTACAGATAGTAAATGGAAAGACAAGTTTATGGGGAGAAGTACTGGATGGTAATTAATGGATATATTTGCAATAGTAGAGAAGTTTGGAATACCGGTAGCTGTTGCTATGGCTTTCGGTTTCTTTATATGGAAGCAAAACAAATTCATTCAAGATACCTTGATGGAGGAATTAGAAGAGAGTTTTAAAAGATTGGAAGGCATTATCATACAGTTGATCAATCAACAAAAGTTAATGCAAATAGAGCAAAAAGGGATTGAAAAATCCTTTAAGTCAATAGTAACAATAATATCAAAGTTAATGAAAAAGGATACAAAATGAGTATATTTAGCAAATTAGGGGATGACATTATAGATGAAGTATTTAATGATGAACTACAAAAAGAAGTAGTAAAGGCATTAAATGACAGTGTTGATATTCCTTTCTTATCAGAGAAGACAGAAGAGAAGATTATGAATGCAGTATATGATACTGTTGAAGGCGTAATAAAGGCGGCGTTAAAGAAAGCATTATAATGCATAAAGAAAAGAAAGATCCTCGTGTTGAAGATTGGGAAAGATATGAGGGGAATGGCGATGAGTTATATTCATATTTAAAGAAAAAAGGGAAGCATCAACGTGCCGAAAAAAAGCCTAAAAATAGATAAATTTGAAGGGGGATTAGTAAATCACTACAACTCTCGAGATATCCCTGATAACTCTCTAGTAGAAGCACAAGATGTTATGGTAGATATATTGGGCAAGATACGTCTTATGGGATCTCATAATATATATGTTGATGGAGATCTTCCTTTAGATAATTTATTGGCTCAATGTTCTCCTGGATATGGATTATATGCATTTTCTGCCGATTACAATATGGCGGATGAAAGTGAAGAAATAGAAATGCTAGCCCTACAAAGGGCTGGGTCTATTGGGATATTTGATAGAACATTAAATTCAGATCAAATTATCCTCACAAATGATAATAGCCCTAGCATGGGACACAAATGTAAGCCAACATTCTTTTATATTAATGGAGCATTAAGAGTATCAGACGGGTATATTGAAGATGTAGATTCTGCAGGGGCTCAATCTCATGATGAGATAGATAATAAATGGTTTGGATATATAAATAGGACTTTATTTCCAGGGCTAGCTGAGCCGGATCCCACGGTAGATAGGAATTTAGGTTGGACTGATGAGATTCAAGAGTTGGTTACTCCAGCAGCAAGTGCATTAGCATCTGCGACAACCCCTGCTGCAGGAAGCTTAGGTATAGTAACTTCATGGGTTACAGATAATTCAGAGGGGGAATGGCATAGCGGCCAATTGGATACTTTAACATTCGGATATTCATGGCTATATGATGATGAAAAGCAAGAATCTAAGATAGTCCTGTGTACCGGATCAGATAATGTAGATGGGACTGAAGACCAGGCATTAAGATTACAAGTATACATTAATAATACAGACTTTTCTGGTGTTCCCAATAGAGTAACTGGATTTAGAATTTACTGGATGGGTGAAGGTGGTGATTTATTTGAAGATCCATTCCAATTAGCTGAGGGGAGTTTTGTTGATGGCACTATGACAGGGCATAATAATACTGTTGTTAATTTTTCAGTCAGCGGTGATTACTATATAACTCCGGCAGCAGGAAGTGCTTTAACCTTGCCAACCCAGCCAGCATTAACTTTTAGATTAGTTAATGGATATAAGCATGATGTAGACTCTATTATAGCTAGGTATAAAACTGCTGTAATAGCTAATGGAGTAGCTTACATTGGGAATTTACGGCAAAATGGTAGAAACTATCATGATCGAATGATTAAGTCTGCAATTGGTCCTGATGGAAAGGGATTCTTTGATGTATTCCCTTCTGATAATTTCTTAGATGTAGCCGTACAAGATGGGGATGCAATAACCGCATTAGAGGAATTTTCCGATAGATTACTACAGTTTAAGCGAAAAAGCTTATATATTATTAATATCTCTGGAGACTTTGAATATATAGAGGCTCATCATCTTCATATGGGAGTAGATAATGCCTCGGCTGTAACAAAAGTAGCAGAAGGAATAGCATGGGTTAATACTAGTGGATGCTATCTTTTTAATGGCGAGGGGGTTATTAATCTTATTACTAATAAAATTAATCCTTTTGAATGGAAAAAGTTTATAGGTACTACTGGAATGATTGGCTATATTGGCACAAGACAGCAACTTGTTATTGCAGGGACCTTTAGTGCTACAGAGGGGCCTCAAGATATATACATATATGATATTCGGACAGGATCGTGGACTATTGGAAGAGATAAGCTTCCTTCTAATACTAAATCAAATTTTATTAGCAGCTATAAAAATACATTATTGTTTGCATCAAATGATACTAATGATGAAGAATCTCTAGATATAAGGACTCTTTCTGCAGTAACATCCTATATAGACGGAGTATGGGAAATTCCTGATTTAGAAAATCTTGACTTTATAAATACTACATTAAATATTAATAGTATTCCTGTAACTAATACTTTTTCCTACTCTAACGAAGGGGCAGACCAAAGCCCCCAAGAAAAAATAGCTACTGAAATCGCTACTGGGCCTTATAGTAATAGACTTAACTGCAATCCAAGTGGGAATCCACTGCCTTTAGTTGTTACTATGGATGGCCATTTAACTGATGATTGTAGTGATAATATATCTGGTCCGATGGTCTTTAGCGTCCCTCCTGTTAGGTCTGCTGCAACTCAAGTTTTTACTGGATCTTTAAATCAAAATATTAGCAATACTTCAGGCAGCCCAGATTCATCAACTATGGATTTTACATTAACTGCATTGTCTGATTTCGGTGATAGACCTCACTTTGCTGCGGTAACAACAGAGCAGGGATATAGTGACACGACTAATGGGCAAGAAGTGCATATAGAGATGGACTGGGGAGCTGCAATGTGGAACGGAAGTGTCCAGAATAGCTCTAGAGATGGCTATTATGTGGCAGAGGGATCAGGTTATTGGTGTGGATTGCGTGCTGCAAGACAGGATGGATATTATCTGCGAGCAATTCAGCCTGGTAAAACGTCTGGTATAAAATTATCTGGATTTACTTATACTACTTCTTATTTGGGAAATACTATAAATTCCTCTTTATTGAATGACTCTATGTTTTATCCAGTATTACGTTTTGATGAAAACGGTGGGGGTCAGGGTGAAGAAATAGTAAGGGCCGGCATGCTTCAGGCTGTGAATATGACATGGGGTGCATATGCGTCTCTATATACTGCTGCTCATAGGGTTCAACTTTGGGGGATAATAACTGAGGATATTGGTTTAGGATATGGAGATAAGATTGTAGACGATAATATTGATTCAGATCTTGGATTTCAGATGAGCTCTTTAAGGCTAGATAGTATGTTCGAGCCAATTAATAACGATTTTTTACTAGCTATATCTTTTCCTCACCAAGTCGGGGGAGATATAGCCTCTCAATATACAAACACGGGCAATTATTACGATGTATGTGTATCTATTGCTGCCGTAGGTACAGAGTGGACGTTAACAATCACAGGGACTGATTCGATCGTAAATGAAAAAACCCTTATAACTGTTGCTAGCTATATAGATGACTGGGGGGCTGCGTGGAACTCCCCATATTTTGATAATAATGGAGGTGGTAGTCTAGATTATTATAGGGATCAATATCTGACAAATGGTCAAGCTTGGTATAAACCTCATACAATTATAGTAAAAGATGCTAATCATACCCCAGGACTTGATTGGTCTCCTCTAGAAGATATTGAAAAGTCTCAAACCTATCATGAATCATACACAATAACTAGTGCTGCGGGAAGTTTTACTGTGGAGCCCCCTAATACCGTAAGTCTTCCAAGTGAAGGAGCAGGAGGAAGAAAAATTATAGTTCCTAAAAGAGGTGCAGCACAGGATGGGGGGATTGTTTTTAAGGCTACAGTCGAATCTTCTTCTGGAGTGGATACAGACTTAATCTATACTACTAATACTGATGACAATCCTTTAGAAATAGTAGAGGGATTTGACCAGGCGATTGCAGGAGAGAATACGAGCGATATGAATATTACAAGTGCTACTAAGGTTGAAGTAACCGATCTAAATATAGATGTTAAAGTTGATACTGGTGTCTATACTATAGAGGGGCCTGGACTTATTGCTGCAGGATTTACAGATGATATGGAAGTAGAATTAGTAGCTGGCGCAACTGGTGCTGCTGGCAGTAATGATGGCAGTAGGTTCTTAATAACAAAGGTAGAGGCTACCGCATCGAGCGATGATATATTAACTATTAATCCAGCTGTCAATAATCCTTATAGCGGACTGTCAGCGCCTGCAGCACAGGATAACAAACATTATGATCTTAAGGGTGGAGCTATAATTATTGAAGATATGCCCCCACAGCCTAATAGCTCATCAGATTTTTCAGTTACAGGATCGGTGGAAAGTGGTAAAATAATTCTGCATGAGTTTACCAATAGTTCACATGATGATGAATTGTCAGTTAATAATACTTCCAGTGAAGTTAAAATTTTAACAAAAGAATTTGATTTTGGAGATTTAACTAAAAAGAAAAATATTATAGCACTATATATTACTCATAATAATCATGATAAGATAAAGGTTCAGTATATCATCAATAATGAGGCATCTGAAGAGATATCTCCTGAGGTTGTAGGTTCAAATATTAATATGCATACAGTAAAATATCCAATATTTGCAAAAAACATTAGAACATTCCAAGTCTTATTAACTTCTAGAGAATCTATAACTAATTATGAGATAAACGATATTTCAGTTGTGTATAGAGAAAAACCTTCCAGATAATGGCTAGAAATTCCAGAGAGCTTCAGCATTTAAAGTCGTCTAGGACTACAACCAAGAAAGGGATTCCTCGTCATGATGAAGGTTCTGATGGAGATCTTACTCTAAGGTTAACTAATACAGGGCTGAAGTTATTTGCTAAATATCAAAATAGATGGTATATAGTTGGTGAGTATATGAAAGAAGCTGTCTTAGACGAAAGAAGAATGTCTCACCATCAAGTTCATGCGCAATCTCCGGCATCACTTACTCGCAATGGAGATTTAAGTCTTCAAAGCGGAAGGGCTGTATCTTTTGATGGAGATAAGGGAAAGGTAAGTATTGGTGGCGATCCTGACACATCCGGGAACAATCGTGATATTCTAGTAAAAGTACAATCTGGAGCATTGAAAATAGAAGATGATGGCGTAGCAACTGGTACTCCTCAGTTGCTACTTAAGTCTAACAGTGATACAGGGTCAGGAGGATTTTTAGGTTTTATTAAGGACAGAGATGGAGTTGGAGGCACTGCAAATGATGATGGAGATACCATTGGAGGTATAATATGGCAGGGTTTCGATTCGGCCACTCCACCTAACCCAACACAATTCGTGAATATATCTGGATATGCTTTGGATACCACTAGTGACACTGAGGCGGGGAAATTAATGCTTAGTGTAGCAACAAAGACTTCGGGAGGTTCTACTATTGCCGATGGCATTATACTATTAGGCTCAGATACAAACAATGAAGTAGATGTATCAATTGGGAAGGGGACAGCATCTATGACTACTATTGCTGGGAACTTAGATATAGATGGGAATAAGATAACCTCAGCAGGAGCATTAGAAATAGAGACTGGTGGGAGTGGTGGTTTAACTTTAGATGTCGCTGGCAATGTAACAATAGATGCTGATGGTGGCTATGTATATATTAACGATACTTCTCCAGCAGCTTTTAGCCCTTCTCTTTGGTTAAAATCAACTGATACTGGAAATGAAGGCCCTTATATTTTCTTTCAGCAAGATACTAGTGATAATAGCCCGGCTGCAGGCGATGTATTAGGTGGGCTTGCATTTTATGGAGATGATGTTGGCGGTGCTATTACTAACTATACAAGCATACTATCTAAAATTTCATCCACTGCAGCTGGCGCAGAAGAAGGTCAAATGATCTTTATGTGTGTAGCTGGTGGGGCCATTCGTGAAGGCTATAAGATGACAGCCAATGGCAGTAATATTGATGTTCAAGTTGGTTATGGGGCTACCTCTACAACTACTATAACAGGTAATTTAGATATAGATGGGGCAAAGATTACAAGTGTAGGGGCTTTAGAGATAGACCCAGGTGGACAATTATCCGTTACAGGTCAAGACATGAGTGTTGACTCAACTAAAAAAGTTATATTTGGAGATGCTGGTGAATATATAGTTGGGGACGGAACTGACTTGAATATTGTTTCAAGTGGGCATGTAGAGTTTGATGGTTGTGGAGTAGGGTTTGATAAGGAAACTACAGCATTTACTGCTGCTGCTGTAACATCTGAAGGTAATGATTCAACTGATATTGACTTTAGACTTGGAAATAAGCATGAATTAACACTTTCTGATAATATTGCAGGATCAGGCGAGCATATAAATATGATATTCCCAGCTACTTCAGGTAATTTTATATTAGCATTAATACAAGATTCTTCTGGGAGTCGAACAGTTCATAGTGATGGATGGAAGGCTTATGCTTCTGATGCAAGTTTATGTGATAATACTTTAGGGGCAAATGGTACAGATGGAGAGGTAAGATGGCCAGGAGGAACCGCTCCTACGTTAACAACAGGAGCAAGAAAAACAGATATAATTTCAATATATTGGGATGCAGATAATCAAACTGCTTGTTGCGTAGCGAGTTTAAATTTCTAATGGCTTTTAAAGACACAACATTAACCTTTGAAGATGATAAAATCCTAACTGATGATGGTGGAGAGGTTATGATGTCTTGGGAAGCTTCAATAATGGAAAAGAGTGCTGAATATATATGCCATAATAGTGGAGATGTTTTAGAGATAGGTTTTGGTATGGGTATCTGTGCTGATTATATACAAGCACAAGGAGTTAATTCACATACTATTGTTGAGATACATCCACAGGTTATTGAAAGGTTAAATACGTGGGCAAGTGGTAAATCTAATGTTACTGTAATAGAGGGTGATTGGAATAGTGTTAGTGGATTAGGAACTTATGATGGAATATTTATAGATACATTTGGTGATGATGATTGGTTTAGTTTTAAAGACTTTGCTACTTCAAAGGCTAAATCAGGAGCAAAGATAACTTATTGGAATAACTTTACAGATAATAGAAATGAGCATAATTTTGATTCTGTTAGTTTTGAAAACATATCAGTAACACCTGATGATAACAGTTATTTTACATCAAATACTTATAATATGCCAAAGGTAGAACTATAATGGCTACGATATATGCACATGCAAATGATGGATATGTAGTAAGATATAATCAATCAAGTTGGTCTGATGCAAGAGCAAATACAGCTGGAACAAGTGCTAGTAGTACTGGAAGTGGTTATTTTTCAGCAATCCAAGCAGATAGAACTGCTGCAAGAGGTGGTGGGTATGTTTTTTCTATTAGAAGGTCTTTCTTTTTCTTTGATACATCAGGAATATCAGCAAATGTAGATAGTGCAACATTAAAAATTCGTGGTTATAGTCAGGGAGGAGGAGATTTAATTGCAGTAAAATCAAATTCAGATATAGAAACATTAGGAACAGCAGATTTTGGGTCAATAGTAGGTTGGAATACAACAACAGATGGAAGTGGTGGGGGTGATAATGAAAGCAATGTCACTAAATATTCTAGTGAAATAACAAGTTGGAGTACATCAGGTTATAATGATATAACTTTAAATGCACAGGCATTGGCTGATATGAGAGATGATGATACTGTTTATATATGCCTACTTAATTATGATTATGACTTAAAAGATGTAGCACCAATAGGTTATACTTATCATAGAAATGGGCTGTATTATACAAATTATACAGGAACAAGTAGAGACCCATATATAGACTATACAGTAGCAGTAGCAAGTACAGACAACGCAATATTTTTTGGAACAAATTTTTAATAGTTGGAAAAATATACAATAAAGAATTATATTACAAGCATTTACCAAGGAGTAATAGATGAGTAATGCATTAAACGCAAGTATAGCAAACGCTTGGTTCTCAGCAGATATAGCCGCGAATAAGTTTGAGTTATACAATTTAAAGCGTGAAAAAGAAAAAGAATACCAGACTGTATTAGATAGCGTAACAGATGCTCAAGAAAGCGCTGCGAAAGGTGAATCAGATGCTAGTTTATTTGGGAGTATTGTTGGGGCTGCTATAGGATTTTATGTTGGGGGTCCTGCAGGAGCTGTTAGTGGTTGGAAAATTGGTGGAGGCGTTGGTGAATTTGGGTATGATATTACTCATGATGAAAGTGACTTACAGTACTTAGAAGATGAAATTGCTGAATTTGATTGGGACTTAGGACAAGTTGGAGATAGATATCAAGCATTAGAATCTGCGAAGTATGAAGATACAGGTGAGGACTTGAACAAAAAAACAGCTAAAGCTTTTGATGATTGGCAAGATGATTTCTACGATCCATGGTATGAAGATTTAATCAATGATGTAGCTATCCCTATTGCTAGTCAATTTACTATGAGTCAAATATCCGGATTTGTAGATCAAAATATTATGGGTAACTTAGGGTTGGACTGGTATGATGACATGATGTTACCAAAAGATATGGCTAATATTAATCCAAACACAGGATTGCCTTATGTATATAGTACTGAACCTACTGGGTCTTCTTTATTTTCACACTATTATACCGGGGGTATATAATGAATCAAGCAGAATGCGAAGCACAAGGAGGTGAGTGGTTTGGCCCATCAGGTGACTGTAATATGGAAGGAGATCCTAATGTAGGGGGGACTAACGATACAACAGATGAAGGAGATAGTACATTAGAAGGAGGAACCTTCAACAATGATTGGCAATTTGAAGGATTAGATCTAGACGATATTGAACATACACCTACAACCTGGGAGACAGGCTCTTCATGGAATGTTACTGATGAGTTCTTAGCTCAAGATGGTATACACACCTTTAATTCAGAAGAAATATTAGCATGGCTTGGACAAGAAGGTTTTGGAGACGATATAACACAAGCACAGTCTGATTACATGCAAACATTTGGAGATATTGGGGAGCATTTAGCATTTGATCAGTCTCAAATTGATGAACTCGGTATTGGCTTTGCTATGCAAGAAGATGCTATGGTTAGTGAGTATGCAGCATGGGAAGAAGGAGCTCATGCTATGCTATTTGGAGAGGGTTGGAATGCAAGTATGGGTTCAGATGCAATAGGTGGTGCGATAGGTAACATGAAAGCCTTAGCTCAACAAGAGTTAGATGCATTTGAATTAGCCAATACAGAGCGTAGAAGCCAGGAAAAGAAAGCTACTGCAGATTTAAGGCGATCAGCATTACAAGGTCTTGCCACAACAAGGAGAGCATCAGCTAGAAGTGGGATATCTTCTGGGATGGGGTCTACAAAAGGATTAGATAGTTTTGTGAGTAAATCTCGAGAACAATCAGTAGGGTCTAGAGCTGCACAAAAAGACTATTTAGCCTCTGTAACTTCTATTGAAACACAACGAAATTTTAATGTTCAGTCAGCTATAGATACTTTTACAAATGAGCAAAGTGCTAAACGATTGGCAAATGAGAATGCAATGACGCAGATGAACTATGATTTTGCAGCACAAGCTTCTTCTGCATACGATGACTGGTATAGTAGTCTAGTTGGAATGGCGGGGGCTTACTTCCAAACTGCAGCATCTGATGGTGAAAATTTCGATTTATTTGGAACAGGAGGATAAGATGTCTACTTATACAGACTCACAATCAGATTTATTTTGGGATCCATTTGCCTCTCATTGGGAGCAATTAGGCTTTACTGGGGCAGATGAAGTTTATGAGCGTTATGGAAAATTATTTCCTGGATATGACCCGCATGAAGAGAATATGTTATACGCGCAAACTGATGCTCAGACTTCTGGAGAATTAGCGGCCTATAATTTAATGGCCTCTAATGAAAGCAATCGAATAGCTCTTAATGTAGAAAATAGACAGACTATGTCTGAACTTGGTCTAGATAGTTTATATAGAAATCAAGGTGCTAATGAGGAATTAAATTCCTTAAAGAAAGACTCTATTACAAGAGCTGCTATTGAGTCTATTGATAAAGCTAAATCTGCTGCAGGTCGATCTGGATTGAGTTCTGGTTCTATGATGAGTAGTATGGATATGGCTGTTGATACTGTTAAATCAAAGATTAATGCAGCTAATGCCTCACAATCATTTTCTCGTAAAAAAACAAATCAATCTATTGAAAATTTAAAGGCTAATGTTGGTTATTTAGACGCTAACAGAAACTGGGTACAAGGTTCACAAGGGAAACTAGAGCAATTAAAATCAGAAACCAGTTTAGGTATGGCAAATCTTAAAATGGAGAATAGACATGGTATTAGAGATTTTGATACTGAAATGAAGGCTGGCGACATGTATGAAGCATGGCAGCAAGATATTATTGAGTCTGTAGGGAAAATGTTTAGAATGGATCCACGTGGAGAGAATGCAACAAACTGTACGGATAGTTATGGTGAAGGCGCTTGGGATGTTGCTACAGCGACATGTACAGGAGCTCCTCCTCCTCCCGTTAGCTGCTATGAAGCTTGTATAAATGCCGGTGGACTTCCAACGCATTGCGGGCAAGATTGTGCTGAGGAAGAGGCGCAACAAGATCAAGGTGATGCTTCTGGAGATGATTATGATTCAGGCTATGGCGATGAAGGAGATGAACAAGGAGGTGGTGATTGGGATTATGGTGACTCTGACTATGATGACTATGGTGACTATGACTATGGCGATGAAGGCGATTATTATGACGGCCCTTGATGCTTGTTTGGTGGCGGGTAATCAATACTATAGTAGAAAACCTATCAAGATAAAAGATAGAAAAAGGAATTATTAATATGGGTTCAGGAAGTTTACAAGAGTCATTAGGAAAACTATTAGAACTGTCATATAAAGGATATGCTGAAGAACAGGCTAGTCTTTTAACTGCTATGGATACTTTAGCTACAGCTTCTAGTAAGTTTACTACTGAGGAACAATATGCCAAAGCATTAAGTTTAGCAGGGGAGACTATGGCTAAGGTCAGAGGATCTGCGAATGAAAAAGTTGCTGATGCATATAATAATGCATTACAAGATAGTTTCATTAACTTTGAAACAGATAGAAGCATTGCTCAGTCTATTGGAGCATCAGAAGCTGCTATAGCTAATTTAATGGATGAATATAAAACATCAGAAATGCAAGATATCCTGGGAGCCTTACATAAAGTAGCGGGTGAATACAGGGGGAATGCATCTGCTGCTACTATGGGTAAATTGCAAACTCAGATCAAGAGAGCCCATGATATAGCAGATCTTGCAGAAGAGTTTAAGAAATATGATTCTGAGAAAACAGTTTATCATGATGCTCCAGCACTAACAAATGAGCAAGTAGAGGCTATGACTACAGACGAATATGATGCATACTTAGAGGATCATTTAACGGCTGAGAGCCCTAAAGGATCGTTTGTTACTGGAGAAGGCATTCAGCTTGTAAATGAAGATTTAAAAGATGCCTATAATAAATTATCAAGACTAGACCTTAAGGGGGCTACAACAGAATTTGATAAAGCTGAAAAAGCTTATGTAAAGGATACTTGGTCTGGTAGTGGTAGAGTATTGGCATCTGTTATTTCTAGAGCTAATTCTCATATTGCAGATACCTATGATAAGAAGGTTGACTATCAAGCCATCCCTACTGAAGGTCTAGCCAACCTAGATCCTTTATTATTAAAACAAACTGAAGAAAATATCAATAACGCATTAGTTGATTTTATCGAGAGTAACGAGGGTATCAGAGAGGGAACTGGAAAATTAGGCAAGGCTTATAAGGCTGATGGAGTTCGTGGATTAGCTGCAGAAATGAAAAAACAAATGGATGCTAAATCAGCTACTGATCATTCATTTGCATCTAAAACAGATTATGCAAAAATAAAACACATTAGCGGCACTGTCAACTGGAGTGATTTCGGTCCATGGACTGGTGGTCGCGGTGGATTCTTCGGTGGAGATAAAGCTGGAACCAATGAGGCTTTTGCAAGTCTAATGGAAGCAATGTATGAAATTGGCAAAGTAGAAGCTAATGTCTCATCCGCATTAAACTTAGATATATTTTAATATGAGCGTAAATAAGTATGATAGCGAAGGATTTGCAGCTAGGCTACGTGAACACTTTCCTACTCTATATGGTAGTACTCAATGGACTGATGATGAAATAAATGAAAATTGGATACAATCCCACCCTGAAGATATAGCACACCTATCACAAGAAGCTCAAAATAAATACTTAGATTATGATGTTGCATCTGGTAATTATGGCTATAAGCATACTGCTACCCAAGCTATTATGGATGATAGTTATGATGATACAGCGTATGCTTTTGCAAATAGAATAGTCCATGGGATGAAGCAATTCCCGTCAATGATGGTAGAGGGAGCATTAGGAATCCCAAATAGTACGAGGCAGTGGATAAAGTCTTATGATGAAGCTGTTAAGAGTGGGCTTCTTAAGCGTGGCAGTCAACTTGGGGTTGGGTCTAAATTTATCAGAGATGAGCCATACAGGCCTGATTATGAAGAACTAGATGAAGCCGGAGTCAATTACCTTGAAAAAGAAGATGTTCCTGGTTTAACTACCGCAATGACGGGATTGAATATGATTGCAGATGGTTCATTTCATGCGTCTGAGTATGTACGAGAATGGACAAATAAAAAGGCTGATGAATGGATAGCTAATGATGTAGAGCTACAATCATATTATGCATGGAAAGAAGATAACCCTTATACCATAAAAGATTTTATAGCCCACCCATTTAGAGCGATGAAGAACGGGATTGCAGATATGGCCCCAAGCGTAATTATGATGCTATCTCCTGGATGGCTAGCAAAGGCAGGCGGATATGCGGCTAAGGTAGGAATGGCCGGGAAAAAAGCTCAAGCATTAAGTGAGGCTGGTAAGGTAGGCAATTGGGCTAAACTAGACAAGGCCTCTACATCTCTATATAATGCTAGTAATAGCGTTGGGCTTGGTTTAATGTTTGCTTTAGAGGGTGGCAGTCAATATCATGAGGCAATGAATTACCTTGTTGATGAACAGGGTATGGATGCAAAAGAAGCTGCTGGCTTAGCTGGTCTTTCAGCAGCCATGTATGCTCCTGTATCTACATACTTAGAAAAATTACAATTCAATTCTATGCTTAGAATGCTTGGATTAAGTAAACGAGCAGATAAGGTTATGTTAAGTGCTATTATGAATAAAGTAGCAGGTAAAGGTGGGGTCAAGTCTTTCGTGCAAACAGCCAGAAGAGATGCATGGAAGAAATTCGGCCTAGGAGCATTAGACATATCAATCAATGCGTTTGAGCAAGGGGTTGTTGAGGGTTGGCAAGAAACATGGGGAAGTGTTATAGAGGAGTCTATGAAGCAAGGCTATGGAACTGACCCTGACAGTGCAATAAATGGTATGTTTAGTGCAATGCATGATAAGATGGCTGAAGGGGGGCTTGGAGGGATAGCGAAGGGATTAGCCCCTTGGGCATCCGATGATAAGCATGTAAGAGAATCATTCTTCTCTGCCTTGTTTGGCTCTATAATGCCTGGTGGATTTAATTTGGCTGGAACGGGTAGAAAGGCTTATAAAAGATATCTACAAGGATTAGAAGCTGGAGAAGGTGGTGGATTTAAGGTTGAAGTTAAGGGGACAAGGGTAACTGTCTTTGATAAAAAGGGTAAGCTTGTATCTGTATATGAAGCAGGTAGTGAAGAAGACGCACAAAGATCTGCAACAGAGTATGAGCAAGCAATACAAGAAGAGGCTATAACTCATTATGTAGAAACTATGGAAGATATAGATGATCTTGATGAGATGCTTGATAATCTGGACATAGATATAACTACTGATAGTTTTGATACTGTTGAAGGTTACGCTAGGAATCTAGCGACTCAAATAGAAAATGGATTTGATGAAATTAATTCTAGCATGACCCCTGCAGATAAGTCTAAGCTTAGTGAGATAGAGCAATTAGTCAAGGATGGAGAGGCTCATGATGATAATGTAGGGCTTAAAGCATTAAATCTTATTAAATATTCAGGAAATGCAAATATATTTAGAAAAGCTGGAGTTTCTTCTGGGACTATTGATGCTATCGAAGCTGCTGCTGTAGTTGCTATTAATGCTATGACTGCTAATTCTTTATTAAAAAGATTAAAGTCTGGTAAAAAGGTTAGCAAGGGGGCTATGGATAAAGCACTCTCTAAGGCATCAACAGTAGAAGTGTTGGCTCATATAGCCAATGGAACTTATATGGATGTTTTAGTGCCTAGCTTGCTTAAAGAAGCCAAGATAGAGGTGAAACCCCGCAAGAAGCGTAAAAAGGTTACTAAAGAAACCGCAGAAGAGTTCAATCAAGCATTAGAAGATGAAATAAACGATAAGATAAACTCTGAGCCTGATATTACTCCAGGCCCACAAACTTCTATGAAAGATTCATTAGAGAAAAAGATAAAAGGAAAAGATTTCTCTAAGATTAATAGTAAGAAATTAACTGCAAAAAATATTACAGACCACTTAAAATATACTTTTCTTAAAAGTGGTAGCACTAAACTTGCAAATATATTACGAACTCTAAATAAGACTAATATTTATAAAATATCTAAGTCTCTTGGTATCAAGATGACTAAAAAGGATATATCTACTAATCAAACAGCTGCATTAGAGGCTATAGCTAGAAAAATTATGTCTCAAACTGATCCTATTAGTGTGGCTGCCAATGCAGTTGACACACAAACAGTTGATGAAGATGGAGACTGGAAGGATACTGAAGAGCCTAAGCCTAAAAAGAAGGCTACTAAAAGAACTACCAAAAAGAAGCCTGCTCCTAAGCAAAAGCGAAAAGCTACCAAAACTACTAAAGCTATTGATGAAACTATTGAGTCTGAAGAAGCTCTCAGTGATGACCCAGTAGTACTTAAAAAGCAAATAGCTGCTATCAAGAGAAATCTAGCACGCAATCAAAAGATTGCTGATAAGCCTGCAGCCAAGAAAGAAATAAAGCGTTTAAAGACTTTATTAGGCTCGCTTGAAGTGAAGCTTAGTGCTATAGAAGCAGCTGCTGAATTTGAGCAAGAAGCTGAAGAACACTTAAGCGATCCTAGTCCTCCTGAAAAAGAGGTTGAAAAGTTTGTTGAAGAGGGAGAAGATGATGGATGGGGAGTCCCTAGTAAAACAGCCCTAACTGCAGAAGAATTAGCAGAGCTACAAAAAGAAATGGGCACACCTGGTAAAGGTAGTTTAAAAAGCAAGGGTGCTAAATCTAAAAAGGCAGGGGAGTCTGCCGCTAAAAAGGCAGAGGATAAAATTGATGATGAATTATGTTGGTAGGAGAATAAATGGCTAATAGTTGCGTCCCAAGACATATTATAGACAAGCAAATTAAGCGTATTGCTACTTTACTTAAAAATGCTGTAGTTGTAGAGATTGATAAGGTAAAGAAGACTGGTGTAGAATTAGATCCTGGCGAAATAGTTGCTAGCATAAGATCTAATATATTAGATATGCCTGGCAGAGAATGGCTTGCTCCTCTTATAGATGAAGCTATTGAAATGGCATGGCCAGGTGATAACTTTGTATCTTATTCCTATCATCACGCAATAACTGATATGAACTTTAAGCCTATAACTGTGGCAACTTTTACAGCCGATGAGTTTGTTAGTAGGGTTGATGAGTTGAAAGAGACTGAAGGTTTTGAAGAAACAAAGGAATATGGAGAAGACCTTGTGGGGTATTCATCCCAGAAGTTTGGTGATACTGGGATGGATGCATTTGATGTTAATTTTGACATGGTTATTGGGAAGCGTATATCTGATAAAGACAGACGATTAAACGAGACTAGAGCTAGAGAATTTGATAGTTTTGATGACTATCTAGATTGGGTTAAAGATTATTTTGGTTTAGAAACTATATATGATGTTCATATCCCAATGTTTTATGATAAGGCCCATAAAGATGATACCGGAGATAATAGAGATGTATGGGTAGTCCCGACACTAGAAGATGCTCAGCTGCAATTAGATTCTATTAAGGCTGGGCTCGGGGGAGGAAAGAATTTTGCTAATAAAATTACTAGATATGGTGATCACTATATTATCTTACATGATAAAGGAGATCATAAGCATATATACCTAGAGGGTTCAGAACCTACAACCTTAAAACCAGATAAGAAGAGAGAGCCTGGAAAGTCATACAAAAAAGAAATGACTCTTACACAAAAAACAAATCTTCTTATATATTGGAACACCCATAATGCAAAGAACTCTATGGAATTTGAAAAAAGGATGCAATATGTATGGACTAATATGGATCCGAATATGGCTATGGAAGATATGGAAGATATTGTAAATGCTATTGTAATAGATGGAGATAAGGGAATTATTGGGAAGCCTAATTTCTCATTAAACAACGAGAGGAAAGAGCCTAGATTCCTAGCAAAGAATTATATCGACAATCTCAAGAGAACAATAAGAGAAAAGCAAGTCGGGAGAATGACACAATATCACCCGATGAAAGAGGCTGGCACTATGATTCCAAAGAAAGATGGTTCATGGTGGATGAAGCCAGATCAAAATAGATTCAGTAGAAAAGATTTATTGCGATTTGAATATGATTTATCTCAAAACACTAAAGGTGGTACGCCTGCTCCTATGGTAATGGTAGGGATGACTCCAGGAGATACTGGCACTATTATTACTACTCTAGTTCATCCTGATCATGTAAAAGATTTATTTGATCCTAAGGAAGCATTAAACACAATGATAAATCTTGGTTTCCCTGATAAAATCATTAATGAATTTAAAGCTCATATAGCTAAGGGTGGCTCTGTTGCTAAATATCTAATGAAGATGGATAAAGAGCAGCAAGAATTTGACAAGGCTAGAAGAGTTTCAGAGGTTAAGTATAGCGAAGACGCCATAGAGCAGATGGATGAGCTTAGAACTAAGATAAAAGATATGGATGGCGTTGAGGGTATGGAGGCTGAGCTAAAAGAGGCTAAAATGCTTCTTAAAACTTTGCGTAAAACTGGCAAAAAGACTAAAGCTCCAAAGATTACTCCTATTGTAGCTGCTCGTATACAGCAAAATAAAGCGTTCCATGCTGCAATGTGGGGACATGGAGCCTCTAAGCTTCAAGAGTATTTGCAGATAGAAGTTAATGATGGCAATATGACAGCTGAAGATGCTAAGAAGATATATGATGATGCAATAACCTCTATGGCTAAAACTAATATGGGAGAGTTAGTTACTCCTTATACAGTGCATTTAGGTGGAGTTATAGCTAGAATAGAATGGCTTAAAGCTGTTCGTGGTGATGATTTCATGCAATATGGAGCTGAAAAGGATGGTATAAAGAAAGGGGCTAATGCATTTAATGTATTTGATCGTCTCAGAATAGCATTAACTAAAGGAATTTCTCTGTCTGAGATTTCAGATAGAAGAACTTTTATCATTGATAATAATAGAGTAGAATACTGGCTTGATGGAGAGAAGCTAGACCATGGGCATTTAACTGAAAAGTTAACTGAAATAGAGAATATTTTTGATGGCGGGTCTATGTCTGGGACTGAAAGCCTAGACTTAATCGCAGAGAAAAATGGCTCTCAAAAAATTAAAGGTAAGGATCATAATCTCAGAGAGATAAAGACTACAGAGTTTCATGTCGGTGAAGAAGGGATGTTTGAAAAGAAACATGCATTATTTGCTGCTATTGCAGGCCTTGAGATTAGAGAGATTGGGAAAAAGGGAGAGCAAGGAGACTTAATCGTTCAAGTAAAAGAAGAAGATGGTCATATAAGGATGAAAGATATAAATGGTAGGATTGTACATCAAATATCAGATATGGATGCTACAAAGACTGCTACAGGAGAATATAATTTATTACCAAAAGAAGGTAAAGATGGAAAGGTAAGGCAGTCTAAAGCACCTTATGTAGAAGCTATGCTTAGCATGGATGACTTTAAAATTGTTATCAGCCCTCATCCTAAATCTTCAGAGACTACATATGGGGCTGTTCAATACTTATCTAATCTTAATTTTGATTTAAATGAGCTCACACCAGAAGAACGAACATCACTAGAGAAATATCAAAAAGTAATGGAGGATATGATAGGAGAGCAATCTGATATATATATTGAGCTGCTATTAGAAGCATCATCTAACCCTAGTGTTTTATGGGATATCATTAAGCATTCATACAGCGATAAGGCTGAGGCCAAGCATGCATTAAAATCTATACTTAGTACCACTGGCGGTGCAGGACTCTATCACCCTAATAATTTGTCCATGATTAAGCCATTAATATTAAATATGCTAGTCAAAAGAGGTTCAATGCAGGCAAGAACTACTGATGATAGGCTGATTAATAAAATTACCAACCCAGTTCTTAAAAAGAAGCTACAGAAAATGGCTAAACATGGGTCTCATTATATCTTAAAGCCAGGTAGACGTGTTGAAAAAGGTTCTGTTATTTTGTCTGCTGATAATCATGTAATATTTGATCAAATAGTAAAGAAAATATATGATACTGGATATTGGAAGGCATGGCGTCTAGCCACCGCACAAGTTACAGGTGACAATACAGCGCCTACCTTTGATCAGTTAAGTGACGAAAAGAAAGCTGAAGTTATGTCTGCCTTTTTAGAAGAGTTTCCTCAACATGTATTAACCTATAGGTCTCCTATTGGTCAATCAGCCGCTGTTGAGCCCAGAAGGATACAAGCATTTACTTATGATGAAGGTAATGCTATATATCACCATCCAGACGATACTTTTGACAGACTTGTTGGTGACCATGATATTGATGAGGCTGGTGTGGTTATGATTACTGATAAACAATTGAAAGATATACAAGAATTTCAAAATACTGATCTATATAAGCAGTTCCAAAGCCTTAATGCAGATATTAGCATCTTTAAGCGTGGTGAATCTAAGCATGTTGGTAGTATTGAAGATACAAGGGATACTATATTAGCCCTTTTAAATGCTACACATGTGCAAGGGCAAGCTGTTAATGCAAAGACTGTTGCATCAGCCCTGTCTACTAAGTTTGAAGAGATTGAATTGTCTACGGGATTAAAATTAAAACCCAAGAAACTATTCTCTCATAAGAAGAAACATAAGGTTATTATGAATTATGCTCCTTTAAGAGAAGGGTTTAATCCAAAAGATTTACCGCCACATGCAAGAGCGGTTGGATATAATAAGAAGGTTAGGAAATGGGAAGACTGGACTCCAGCTCATGGTAATATGTATATAGAGACAAGTGCAGAGCATGAGTTCTTACTTATTATGAATGCCGCTGTAGATGTAGGTAAAGACGGCATGATGATGAATATGTGGGGAGCTTCAGCAGAAAATTGGTTTATAGATAGGATGTTTACCTTTAATAAAAAAGCTCCAGATAAACTTGAATACAAAGCAATAAAAGAAATATTAAGAAAATTTAAAAATAGTAGCCTAAGAAAACTTAGGACTGATAAAACTCAAAAGCCAATGGATATGGGTTTATTGTTTTATATTTTAGGAGAAAAGCGTAAATTATTAAACTTGAATAGCTCCCAATTAGCAGATTATATAAAGAAGATGCCTGAAGTAAGCTATAGTCAAGGTGAAGGTGAAAATCCTACGAAAAAGATGGGGGTTACTGTTAAAAATGTTATCATGGTTAATGATGCTAGGATTAATGAGCTCAAATCACAAGAGAAATTAACTAAAGCAGAAAAGAATGAGCTAAAGAAGCTTGAAGAAGGTACGGTTGAGACACTGGAAGAGAAGTTTATAATGCGCTTGTATGATAAGTTTCAAGAGAAGTTCCCTCAAGGAGAAGGTCAACTCGTTGAAGCTCCTCTTATTTTTAATCCCGACAGACAAGATATAGCGCATTCATATGCCCGCAATGAACTCCATGCAGAAATAAAGAGGCGGACCGACGATGGGGAAATCTCTGTAGAAGAAATAGAAGAGGGCACTAAATTGGCAGAGAAATTTGCCGATGAATTTTATCCAAATATTGAAGATCTAGAGCCAGCAAATGATTCAGATGATACTAAAGAAGAAGCTCGTGAACGATATATTAAGACTAAGCAGGTTGAATTTGATGAAATATTATATGATCTAACTGAAAAGTACAACAAAGAGATAGCAAAATTAGAGTCTGAATATGGAGATGCTGTAAGAACTATATTTACTGACAAAATGTTATTTGGAGTAGGTGATAAGAAAAAAATTAGATATATCCCTCCTGTTGAATTACTATCGCCAGATTTAGTCCGTCAATATTTTGAATCTTGGGATAATCATTTTCTAGATAAATCTATATCTAAAGGTGTATTAGACCAGTCTCAATATGCTTATGATGAGTTAATTAAAATTGCAAGGGAGAAATGTTAATGGCAACTGCATGTCAAATAGGTGAAGAAATGGGTGATAAGCTTAGTGCAAATAAGGCTAGGCTAGAGCAGACTTATATTAAAACCTTTGGTATACCATTCCTCAATAAGAATGCATTAGGCTTAAGCTTAAAGAGATTAGCCGCTAAACGCAAGATCCTTAAAAAAGAAATTGGATTCATTAATAAGCAAATGTCTGAGAAAAAAGCTGTAGCTGATGAAAAGTATGGTAGAATGCTTATTGAATTGCAAGAAGTAGAAGATAAAATTAAGCAATACAGACGTGATTTCATATTTAACGATAAAAAGAATGCTTCTTTAAGAAAGATTCATGATCTTATACTTGGAAGATTATCAAAGTATCAGCATGACACTCTATACTCATTAGATCCAGAAACTCAGTTCCCAGTTATATTTGAATACATACAGGGGCAATATACATTACCATTTACTAGCTTAAGAGATCTGCCTGCACAAGATTTAGCATCTATTGCTAACAAAATAGAGGCTGTATTCAAAACTGCTGATAAAAAAGCAGCTCAAAAGAATAGAGGTGAGCTTACTGCGTTTGAGAATACCGTTATGGATCCTGCGCTTGCTATGATGGAGTCTGATGTATCTACGTTAGGATTTCAAATTATTAATAAATCTCGTAAGATTATAGATGATGCTAATTCACAAGCAGCTCCATTAAAGAGGAGATTAACTAATGCATTATCTGAGATTGATATGCATGCTAAAAGCCGTATAGAATTAAATGATTCAGAGAAAGATGCTCTCAAGGTAGAATTAGTAGCTCAAGTGCATAGAATCCTTGATGGAGAAGAAAGACATTTCAAGCCTATGCCTGTTATCCAATGGGATAAAAAGGGTAGGGCTAGGTATACCTTTAAAAGCAAGGAAGTTAAGAACTTATACAATAAAATTTTAAGAGACAATATAGATAATGATTGGAACGAAGGTGGAGCCATACAGAAGATAGAAATAGATGGCAGGATATCATATTTTATTCCTATTAGGGAGCCTGGAACAGAGGTATTTAATGCATATGAGGTTCCATATCAAGTAGGGGCTAATGGCAGGCATAGCCTTTTATACCCCATGACTAGACGTAACCAACAGCAATGGATGGATTTCTTTGCTAGCGAAGGATTAGCCTCGCATATTGATATATATGGTAATAGAAATGCTGGTATGATGAAGGAGGGTAGATATAGAGCTACTGAAAATGCTCCACGTCAAGGTCAAAATAAAAAGGGTAAAGAGATTACTGTCCGCTCATATAGTAAGTATGAAATGATTGATGACCAAGCTGCTCCAATCAGTCAAGTAGAGAACTTAGTAACAGAAGCTCGGGCTGTTTTCAAGGAAATTAGGGAAGTAACAAATCAGAGGGTCCTTGATCAAAAAGGTTTAATGACAGAGGCTGTTCGTACTATGGCAAATCACCATGGAGTAACTGTGAAGAAGTTTATGGCCAGTGATGAGTTAAATGCAGAATTTATGAAGGTTACTGGCTTAGATAGCTTGAATCTTAATTTCTCATTATATAATGGCAGAGCTATTAGTATGAATCAATTCTTTAATGAGATGCATGATTATGTTCCCTATAGATATTCAGCTACTGATATGCTTATTGGTGCTGTAAGAGCTCGTGATGAGATTGCTACAAAGATTGCTAATAAAACCTCTAAACTTAAAGCATTAAATGAAACTGCTGGAGTTGAACGTGGTGTTGATAAAATTGCAATAAGGAAAGAGATAAAAGAATTATCAGAGCAGATGAAGATACAAGATGATAATGTTAATGTTATATCTGGTGTAAAACAAAAGCATCAAGTGGATAGTGGCAAGATTAATGAGACCACTAAGATGAATGCAGTTAAGCATAGAGGCACAATGATGGAACCTATGCCTTTATATAGAAATGAGCATGGCTTACCTACTTTTGAGAAGATTGATGCATATGGGCGTGAAAGAGAAATGATATCTCATGGTCGTCGTACTGACTTTGGTGTATTTACTGAGTATATTGATGATGCATTCAGACAGATAGAACAAAATGATCTTAAGATTGATCTATTGCATGGGACTTTACAAATGAGTAAAGCTACAAACGACTTTGTTATTGATCATGTAAAAGCATCCATGGGGAGGCTTGACGTTAAAGCTGGGTTCTTTAATTTAGATTACAGTGATTCTAAATGGGCAAAGATGTTGACTGGTGTTACTAAAAAATTCTGGGGAAATGAAGACTTTGAGGTAACTGAAGAAATGGTATATAGAAGTGCTAAGTTCCATAGCATGGTTATCTCAGGTTCACTATTGGGATATACATCAGCATTAAATAACTACTTTCAACGTCTAAGTGCATGGATAGAAGGCACTGCTAATGGATACTCAGAAGCTAAGAAGTTTATTGATGATTATCCAGTGCTGGCAGAACAAATCGCTGATGCTGCGGGTGTAACTGACACATTAAACGCTATGGCTGATGCTCTTATGGGTGCATCTGATGGAGCATATACTAAAGGTAGCGGAATGCTTGCATTAGGTAGTTATGCTATATTAAAGTTAGATAAGCAGAAGTTCCTAGAAAGTGCATTAGATAATCAATGGTGGCGCAATAGAGTTAATGGTATGATTGCCCGTAAAGACCCCAGTAAAAAAATTGATCTAACAACAATGAGGCAGGCATTAAGCGCTATACATGATGCAACTCATGGGGCTCAAGCTTTTATGGCTAAGAATGAGTTATCTAAGTTAAGCCCAAAACAACTTAAGTCTTTTACTAAAAAGCTAGAAACTATTATGGAAGTAGAAGAGATTAATAAGTATGTGGGTTGGAAATTGAATGGTGGTTTTTTGGCTGAAACTAAAGCTGGTACTAAATTGCTTGGATTTCAGCCTAGTGAATTAGAGATGCGTAAGCAAATTGCAGTTCAAGGAGTACTTGAAGCTGAAAAAGCTGGCATGATTCCTTCCACATGGAGAGAAACATTTGCCGATAATACATTTAAAAGATTAACACATCCTAATGCTATTGCATATTCAAGATTATTAGTATATAATACATTATTCGGATTATCTCCTGCATATTTACCTAAAATGTTTAGAGGTGCTTGGGGTACATTCTTATGGAAATTCAAGCCATATCAATGGCATCAAGCTAGAAATGAAATGCGTACTATGGAAAACTGGTGGAGAGGAGTTCCTGAAGGCCAAAAAACCAAGGAATTAGTTAGAATAATAGGCCTTTCTGTTAAGGAATCCCCTTATCTGCCAGGGAAACCAGATTCAAGCTTATCTAATACAGAGCGTAAAATGGCTAGGTTTATAATATCTCGCGGATTAATTTCATTACTTACCACAGGGCTTGTGCATACTCCAATGTTTAATTGGGCAATTAATGCCATGAAATATAAAGTATTTAATCGTCAGGTATCAGGAGCTGTTCAACGTGGTGGTGAATCAGTACTAGTAAGTGGAATGTTGCAACTATTATTAACAGGAGTTGCTATAACAGGAATGGGATTTGGTGATGATGATGAGAGAGGTGATATTTATCAAGGGGCTTATAGATATTTCTTGCCTATCTTTGCGAATGTGCTTATAGACACCTTTACCGGTGAAGATCCAACTAAAGCTTTACAGATCTATAGTAAAGGTGCCCATACAGCGGTTAACCTTGTATCTGATATAGTATCAGATTAGTTCTTTGGCAGCTTCTCTTTCTACCATATAGGATAATTCTTTCATCCTAGTTTCTAATTGCCGAAACTTTTTATAGATATCAGCATTTGTATGAGAAGGGTGATCATCGTATTGAGCAGCATCAAATACAATATCCCTGCAGCGTTTGCATAAATCATTCTTTTTCATCAATCAACTCCAAGAATTTATTATATTCAAATGCTACATATGTTTTAGTTCTATTACGCTTAAAGACTAGCACAGGAGTTCTATCTTCACAATTACTATCTGCTTGCTCCAATGACTTCCATAAATCTAATCTCTCTACGTTCTTACACTCAAAGCTATAAGGTATTAACTTCTTTGCTGCCGGAGACAATACTACATCTTCTCCTGTCATACCCATAGTTTGAGACTTTATGTCGTCATCCTCCAGGCGAGAGGAGTACATTTCACGTAAACTATCTCTTACATGATTCTGCAATCTCCTCCCCTTAGCCTTTGAGGACTTTACGTTAACTCCCATAAGGAAAATCTACCATTCTTCACCTGGGTCCATGGGCTCCCAAGCGCTTTCTCTTAATGCTCTTGCATCTTCAATAATATCATCAAGCACCATATGTGATGCTGGAAGATCTTCATAAGATAGAATCTTTCTTACAAATGCTTCTAGATTCTTTATCTCTTCCTCTAATAGGTCTACTTTTGAAGCTTTCATAATTAGCTCTTCTTTTGTTGCCTTGTTCATATTATTCCTTTATTGTGATTAGCCATGTATTAATATCCATGGCATCTTTTTCTACTAATAGCTTATTAAAGTCCTTATGCGCAGTTGATCCCACAAGTGCATACGCTACAAGGCTCGCTATCTTCATTGTCATCGAGTGACTTATTTTCACTTTGTAATCTTTTGATTGCTTTTGCAATAATTTGATTCCTTTCATTAGATGTTAATAATATTTTGTTTAAACGCTCTTCTTTGATCTTTTGTTCCTGATTATTTACATCAAGGACGAACTCTAGGGCTTCTATCCACCCCTGGTTACAAGCCCAATCCATTTCATCCATTGGCTTTGTTCCATCTCGATCATCATATTCTTTTTGTAATACCTCCTCTATAGTCTCCTTATTCTTCATCGAAAAACCACTTTCTCTTTTTATTTTTATTGCCAATCTCTTTAATGGCACATTTTTTACATATTTTCTTTTCATAATCAGGCACAAGTGCGGCTATGGCAGGATGTGGCCTACGAATATAGAAATTCACAGGCCTAATCCATGATGTCTTACAGCCGTCACATTTAAAGCTAGCCTTCTTCTGATCTGGATTTTGTAGTGTTGGCAAGTTCTTCAATAATTAACTCCAATTCATTAATTTGGCGGAATAAATCAAGCATTCTTTTTGTTGTCTCATCTCTGAATGCATTTATTCCATCTCTCCAATCAGCATCTTCTGTGAGTTTATCCTTATATCTTTCTCCAATATTTCCCATATTCTCTCTACTCATACTGTTTCATCTCCTAATGATTGATACGTTACCTCTCCAGTATCTTGGTTAAATTTATTGCTATTGACAAATCCGCTGTCAGCCAAGAACTCTTCCGTGCCCCATTCAACATTGGCTTCAGCTTCAGCCATTGCCCATAACAGGGTAAGGTATACAATGGCATCTTTAATTCTGCCTCGTACATCTTCTCTTTGAGATGTGTGCCCATTTACATGAGCTATAATTCCATCCATATGCTTTATTAAGAATGTCATTAACACCTTATCTCTCGTTGTACCTAATTGCTTTGCTGTTCTTTCAAAGTTTGCAAATACATTAATTACATCATGAGCATACTCCTTTTGTCCTTCATCTCTTGTTTGTTTGATATCATTAATGATTTCTGTGAAGAACTCATCAAATTGATCTTTTGTCATTAATACTCTCCAATCTCTACTATTTCATTTTTAATTAACTTATTATTGATTACTTCTAACCTCATATCTACATGCTCACGTTCACGATTAGCCTCACATCTAATACGTAGTTCTTCAATTAACCCTGTAACTTTACTTTTTGAAGGGATAACTGATAATAATTTATTAGTATTATATGCGGTTCTAAATGAACCTTTAGCTGAAGCTACATTCATATTACCTTCATGAAATGCACCTTTTGTTATTTCGCTAACTGTAAATACCACTATATTATGCTTAACAGCTACTTCCATTAGTGCCTGAGATGCTTCTTCAGTCTTCATATTTGGATCTCTATGTTTAGATTTAAATAAACCCATATGATCAACTACTACTATTTCTGGCTTAGAAGATAGCATTGATATACGTTTATCTAATTCGTTAGCATAAGGACAAGAATAATCGACTGTAAGCCATCCAAACCTTTCATCCATGCCATTTTTACCTTTAGCATAATGCTGTCGTAATTGATCTTCGCTCCATCCCATTTCTATTTGAACAAACCTAGACCATATTTGTCTTGGAGACATTTCCATCTCTATAAAGTATGTAGGTCTTTTAAATCCATTCATTAGATTCTGTAAGAACATAGTCTTCATGCTCTTTGGAGGTGCTTGAACAACTACTACTTCACCTGGATATATGGGAAAGTTCTCACCAGTCCATATGTCTCCAAAGTCAAGAGGCTTTTGATTGCTTGTTAAGAAATTAATTAGTGATGTTTCCATGGTATTGGAATCCATAACTGTCTGGTTTTTCTTAGACTTATAGAGTTTGCATGTATTTTTACAATGGTTATCCATTATCTTATCACCACATCCATATCTATTCCCAGATCCTCCATGAGCATCATATGAGCTATTTACTATGCTTTCCATTTCTTTCATTGTAAATGGACTGCTAGGATCGTCTACTTGTTGTCTCCATCGCTCCATAACCGTACAAACAATAGACTCAGGATAAAGCCAACGAAACCAAGCAGAGAGCCGTAAAGCAGTTGCATGTCGTTCTCCGTGGGCATTAGATGCAAGCATACTAGATATACAAGGGTAATTAACTGGATCAGGATTCCTACCTTGATTGATAAATTCTGGCGTACTTTGTTCTTCATATTTATTCCTTTTCATTACATCGAATACGGGATCGCATTCTAATTCAAATTCAGATACTGGCCCTGGTTTTTTACCTATGCTTTGCATATGAGCAGTTATATCTTTTGTATCTAAATCTTTACGACTTATTTCTCTTTTCCATAATTGAGCTTTAAGATTCATGGTATTAACTACACGTATTAATCTAATCTTATCTGTAACCGATGGATCTGCATAGTCAAATATTCCAGCATTAGTTAAAGCATCTTTTACTTTTAAATGTAATAAAGGATCTGGTTTCCACCTAAAAGCTGTGGCAGGGATCCCTACATGGAAGCCTTTATTACCGCTAAAATAAAGCTTATAAGGTATAGATAGATCGTCCAACAGTAACAATAATCCTATTGTTTTCTGTCTAGCATTTTCTAAATCATTTTTATCTTTACCATCTACATCTAATATAAATTCATCAGGTATATAAACTAGTCCATCAAATCCAGATAATGTATGCTTCTTAGCAAAAAAGTCTTTAATTTCATCGTCAAATTCATATAAAGACATATAAGTATCTTTATCTATGTTCATCCAGTCACATATACTGGAACTGTCTTGAAAATAATGTCTTTGAGTTAATCCAAAGGCAAATTCTTTTATCATTTGTTACTCCTTATTAAAATATAAAAGCCTACTTAGAACCTTGGCATGTGCTCGCAAACTGATAAGTCATATAACACGGATTCATTTAGCAGGCTTTTATATATTTATCTATTTAGAAAGGAATGTCATCAGTCACAGTATCTGCTGTAGCAGCCGGCTCATGAGGTTCATCTTTCAATTTAGGTTCTACCCATTTAGCAAAGAATGCTTCTGCTTTACCTTTAAAGTAAGTAACATCTTTCTCAGTAAACTCTTCCACTATATTCTTAAATGGAACTGGAGCTACATTTTGTAAGATTTTATTAAACTTACCATCTTTATAAAACATAACATTAATAGTTTTACCTGCTAATGCTTCTTCACTATCATCTATCTTAAGAACAGTTTCACCTTCTGCACTTTCTAATGCATCTGTAATACCAGCATTAGCAAAACGATATAGATTGCCTATTGCAAATTCTTCACCATCTTTACCAACTTTAGCATATATACGCATATTAAAGTTTTCTGGATATCCATCAAACCATACGTCAATGAACTTAGTTCCTGTCCATTCACCATAAGTGGCTTTAGATATTGTTAGTGTGTGCCAACCTTCTGACCAGTTGCCTGATCCTTTTTTTGGTAATGTAAACGTTCTTGCCATTTAATTAACCTTTCTTATTTACTTGATCACTCGGACGTGGAGCACGCTTAATACCTGCATTCCCATCGTCGTCTGCTTGTGCTATACCTACCATTGAACTCAGTAAGTATCGTCTTCCATATGTAGTAGCTGCACCTATACCATGAGCATCTTTCTTTGCTATTGGCATACGTATTTCACTTTTAATCCATTCACCTGAACTATGCATTAGTGTTGAGGTAATATAAAACCCATTATCACTAGGATCCCATCGATTACCTTGTACTAATGCAATACCATATTTATTTAATGCAGGCATTGCAGTCTCTAGCACTGATGCTAAGGATGCATACTTACTATTAAAGAATGGATTAGTGCTTTTAGCTTCTACCATTGTCATCTCACCTTGGGCTTTAGCTAATGCTCCAGCTATTGCTCCAATAGTTTTAGATGTATTTTCTTCGACCATCATATAATCAAATGGTCCTTCACTGGGGTCGATGTAATCTTCCACAGTTGTGGTTCCTTCTTCCATATTATTCCTTTTGGTTTAGAGTTGAGAAGGGGGCAAATTCATAAGAATCTACCCCCAGGGTTTACACACGAATAAGGAGTATCAGTGTTGTAATTATGACTATAATTTACACTACCATCGCTGACTTTTCCAATAACATATTGGGGAAGTTAAACGAAAATTCCTTATTATAAGGCTGTCCTGTTGCTAGTTTACGTACTGCATTTGCTATAAAACTACCACTCATAAATGCGCAGTATGCCGTTGCTTTTGCAGCACAAGGTTCAGGAGATCCTTCATTATCTGAGTACCATGTCTTCTTGTATTTACTTACAGTAGGTTTATCAAAAATATACTGTTGATAGTGCTCTGCCCCCATCCTGCCGTCTATTAAATGTATTGGCTTAATAGTTGGGTTAGAGCATAAAGCCTCTACTGCTTGTAATCTTGCTTCCATAGAATCAAAGCCTAATATTGCAATATCTGATTCACCTTGAGGATAAAACTCTGTAAATCTTTCGTTATACATGTTAACATGATTAACACCTATAGATTCTAAATGCCCTTTTAATGCATCTACTTTAGACTTATCTATATCTTCAAGTATATATTGAGATACTCCAATATTTACATCTTCTACTTTATCCATATCATATAGACAAAATTTATTAGCTCCCATTCTCGCTAATTGCATGGCAGTGGAGCTACCTATAGCCCCACAACCAAGAATGTGAAAATGAAAATCCTCTAAATTGTTTACCAATCCACTTGATCTTTCATTAATCATTAGTCTCCTTTCATAGTATGATTTTCTTTAACCCATAATGATATATTTAGCAAAGAGTGAAATATATGATCTTCAGAAGGGTTTTCTTCATAATGTCTTTGCTCTTCATCTAAATACATATCAACTATCTTTATTAAATCATTGATCATTAATATATACCTCCATAACTTTGATTAAAATACCATTCATCTTTTTTATCGTCTGCATCTTTATTTTCTCCCCATACAGCCATATCTTCTGGGCTATATAAAGGTTCAATAAAGTCTTCAGATTTACGATGAATAACATCTTTCTTCAGCTTTTCTTCACTTGTAACATCATCAATATACCAGTCATTCAGCTTTAAATTAAATGCTGCAACAATTCTTTCCCATTCATTGAATGTGATTTCACCTGCTGCAAATCTATAATTTAATGAAGTGATTAATTGAATAGCATTTTTAGCTTCTTGATCTGAATCTATATTAGTAGCCTTAATCAAAGATGTTTGATTTGGATTAGGTTTAACATATGCTTTTCCATATTGATAAGCAGTATATTTACGTTTACTACATAGCTTTTCAACATCATTCAAGATCTTCTTGGGCACTTTTCTTTCTTCACCTTCAAGTAATTCAACCTTTGTATCTATATGCATCTCAAATGGTTTCCAGCAAGAAACCCTGAATATATGCTTACCTTTAAGGTTTATTACAAGCGCAAAGCTAAAGTCACCATCAGAATATTCTTTAATGGCAGTTAAGTCTGTTCCTGACCAAAAAGCATCCATTGTGTGATGACTATGCCACCATACAAATCTAAAGTTAGAGTCCTTATGCTTGACCCCAGCCTTAGTATAGTATAATGCTAAGGCATCTTTATCTAGTATGCAATTAGATCCAGATATTTCTTGCTTCAATATAACAGGATCTTCTAGTATCCAGTCGCCATCTTTATCTTCTACAGCTACTAACATACCTCCTATTTCTGATTTATGCTTATCATATGCTACTTGTGCATAATCATGCAATTTTTGCCAGTTTGCCTCTGATGTGTAAAATGATTGATTCATTTTCACCCCTTTCTCTTATTAGTTTAAAATGGTAAGTCAGCGTCAGCAGACTCTCTAGTTTCGGTAACCTGTATTGGTATACCTCTACCTGAGGCTGAATAACTTTCCAGTAATTCTCTTTCTAGTTCACTAGTAGTATTATGCTCTGATGTTTCTGTTTCCATTGGTATTATCTGAGGGGTTATAGTTCTATCATGATAGTAACTATCTAACCATGAATAAAAGCCATCAGCTCCCATTTCATAATCTTCCATATGATCTATAGTCTCAGCAAAACTTATCTCTCTAACTAAAGATGCCATAATATATAACATAGACTCAGAATCAACATTTATTGCAAAGTATGTATGAATATTGCGTACCATTCTGTTAATATGGTCCTCTGCGGCACTCCAATTATCATTCATTTGAACTAAAGCTCTGTCCATTCGGCTAGAATATATAGCCTCATCACTTAGTGTCTCAAAGTTGTGTCCTCTAGATATCATATAGTTTGCTAATATTTGCTCTCTCATGGCTAATATTGCATCATCAACAACAGTATATGCATTTTCGTATTTACGGCAGACACTCCTCATTGTACATTCATAAGCATCACAATAAGACTCAGATTGTATTAATGGCAAATTATATTCACAGCTTCCTGATGTGCGATGACTAAGCAAGCCATCCATATCCCCATCATATAGTGCGCTTGGAGAACCATAATACATTTTGGTGTAATTATTTAATGGTCCAGTTGTATTGATATTATAGAAACTACCCCAACTATTCAGCCAAAACATTACTTCATCAAGTCTACCTTTAGACATTGGCTTTAAGATTCTATCTTTTAAGTCACCGAAACATAAAGAAGTGTATCCATCTTTATTTGATCCTTCATATGTATTTGCACTTGTTTCGTCCATTCTAGTATAACTTTGGACTTCATTATAATTAATAACCCTTGATGAATATCCTCTGCCACTACTAATATATGGAAATTCTAATCCTTTATTTAATGGGACATATTGACCACCTAAATGATAACCATGATGCTGATATCTATTATCAAAGCGTAATTCATTACCTGATATAGCTCCTCCAATTATTTGAACTAAATCTAATGCAATGAACATCTTAACTTTGCCGGTTTTAATAGGAGCATATAATGTACTTTTACCTATATTCATATTAAAACTGTCTACTTCTATGATAAATACAATATAATCTTTATTCATATCATCATTTCCTTGAGCATGATAAACTTTAAAATTATATTCATTATCGGTATTATTAATAACTTCAGTAGTACTCATGATGTTATTAAACCATTCATGTGTACTTTCTATTACTGATTCAGAATTATCCTGAAATGTTATTCTATTAGACCTTAACCTATATAGCATTGAATCTATAGAAGTAACATCTCGATTTAATTGCCTTGCATACCATTCATTATTAGATATTCTATTAAATGCTGTTTTTACATTCTTAGGAAATGTAGTAAGCTTCATAACCTTTAGCTGTAATGCATGTAATTTCTTATAGAAACCAGGTTCCCATCTGAATGTCTTTGTACATCTAATATCTGAACCAAATCTAAAATTAAATGCATTAATCTTAGATAAAACTTCCTCTTGTGGACCTACTATTACTCTCTCAGCTATATCATTTAAGTCTATAGAATGGTCGGTAATCTCTGATTTTAAATTGAATTGCATTTTTCATCTCCTTTATACAATATAAACACCTTTCTCGTTCTATGCCAGCTTGTGGAAAATCTGCGTAAAATTCGGTACCATATTGAGCACCATAACACCAATATTCCCAAGTTCTTTTACAAGATTGACACACTTTAACATTTCTTGTCGGATTCTTTTCTTCTTCTCTAAATCGCCCCATCTAAAGCCTCCTGACAGTCGCTACATACTTTTTGTTTATGCTTTAGTGGAAATCCAGCTAAATATTCACCACATTCTACGCATACAGGCTCATCAACTTGATTCATATATAAATAATCCTTTCGTATTTGCTTCTACTTCACGACCTACAGCTATAACTTCAGCTTTAGCCATATTAATAGCATTAATTACCTTATTTTCATCCCAATCATCAACAAGAGCTCTGAATCTTTTAAATAATAAGGCTGTTAAGAATGCTTCTATATCTTTATAGAAATATCTTTCACCTCTTTTAATCATTGCCTCTTCAGTTGAATGGGGTGGGCCAGTTATCAATATCCATTGATGTTCATCTTTGGTTAAAATGCATCTACGTTTACCAACATTTGAATTTACTATAATTGTTTTGTCAAGTATTTTAAGCATTTAATCTCCAGATATGTGTGTTTTTACCATAGCTACTCTTCTGTAACTCATCGGTTTTAGTTAACTTATCAGCTTTAGTTAAAGTATTTATGGCTCGTCTAATACTAGTAATTGGCCATGTCTTACCTAAATCTAAGCATCGTAATTCTATATCTTCAGGTGAAAATCCTCGTCCTGGGTTCCATATAAATATTTGATATATTAACTCTTCTTGTTTTGCGGTTTGTATCCATGATGACCTTAGTTGAGGTCCAGTTTCATTGGTCGTATTATAATATGTCATTTTTTATCCTTCTTTAAATCATTTAAGCTTTTAAATGCTACAATCTTACCTTTAACCATTTTGGCAAATTTCATTGCTTGATGTCTTATATTAAAAGATTTAGATATCTTTTCTTTACCCATCTTAAACTTAACTATATATCTCATGTGTTCTCCTTGTTTGTTCTATAGCCACACTCCTTGAAAATCACGTGGTCAGACGCAAAACCCATAGAATGTGGCTTTAGAATTAATAATATATAGTAGAATTTATGCAGTTTCAGTGACCTTCGTGGTTTGAACCCACCTGATTTCTCCCGTTGTTTAATAGCAGGCACTATTAAAGACTACATATTATTGGTCTTGTTATCAATATTTGGGTGTGTTATACTCCCACCCAAGAGTACTGAGGACTTACTTCTCTCCACCAGTTTTATCATTGCTAACAGCAGCTACTAGATCACCATCTTGTAAGCTATATGAATTAGATTTATTAGATCCATTCACTGCTACAGATGCACTAGAGCTAATATCAAGCTCTTCTCTAAGCTCACATATTGTTTCTGCTCTAACTTCTTGCTCTACGAAGCCGCCACCGGCTAACACTTTTATACTTGGCATTTGATACTCCTTTAACTAGTTAACTTATGAATTGCAGTTCTCACCTTCAGCCATATCGGGTGATCTGCTTTGTATTGCTTTTCGCAATTTTGTACTGTCCCAATTGAGACTTTATAGATATCTGCTACAAATCTATACTTAAATCCATCAAGTATTCGCATTAATGCTATCTTTTTTCTTAACTTTTTTGGAAATGGCTTTCTTCCCATTGTTTTCTTCTCCTATTTTAGCTATTCTAAACATACCTCTTACTTCATCGGGTTTATTGTCATCGGTATGATTAATAATTGCATCAACATACCCTGTTAAATACATTTCTGCCTCTATTTCTAATTCAAAAGGACGAAGAGGGTGATCTTGGACCACCCCAGCTTCATCTTTACAGGAGAACAAAACAGTATATCGATAATTAAATTCTTCCATTAGCTTCTCCATTCTTAGAAACAGGTTTATCAAATATAGCAATAGTTAAGCTTGATTTAAGCTCATTAAGTCTACGTTCTGTAGCTCCTATTAATACATCTGATATTCTAGCCCCAAACTCAGTATAATGTATATTCTTTGCTTGAAGCTTTCTAAACTTTACTAATTGCAATTGATAAAAGCGAATAATTTCATGCTTATTCATCATAATCTATTTCTCCTTCCATTATTTGACGGAATATTTCTTCCATATTAATATCTTCAGTAGTATTATCAGCTATCCAATTGCTTGCCTTAGCTGCACCTAAAACTTTATATAGTTCCCTGTATTGATCTTCCCTATTTGGTTCTTCTATTGGTGCATTGTGCTTAACTGGATATTTCTTTGCATCCATTTTAGGATCATCATACTTATCGATCATCCTAGTTTCATAGCATTTCTTGTGATAATCTATCCCTTCTTGGACAGGTTTATCACATCCTTTACATTTATACATGAGCGTTCTCCTTCTCATTAGTGGTTAAGTAGTATTTACCTATATCTTTATTAAAACCTATAATGCCAGTTTGCATTAATGTTTCTACAATAGGATTTATAGATCCGTGAGCTTTACTGTGTGTAGATACATTGCATAAATATAAATTTTCAAGACGGTTGTCTTTCTTATTCATGTTAATATGATGTACCGATTCAGTAGGTAATAATGGTCTACCTAAATGCTCTTCCATAATAACTCTATGTTCAAAGATAGTTTTCACTGCATATCCATCTTTACGACCATTCTTTTTATACTGTTGTATAAAATTACCATTTTCATCCAGTTTTCTTTCAGTCCATCCAATATAATCAGAAATTAAAGTAGGGTTATTTCTTGTGTATTTAGTTTTACTATGTCGTATTTCTAGCCCAATTGAATCAATCGTTTTTTTACATTCACTATGGCCTTTAATATCTTGACCACAAGTCATACTACCATCTTCTGTTTTGCATTTACTTGGATGTCTAGTAGTTAAAGCTTCCTTACCACATACTTTACAGTTATATTTATAGAAAAATATATTACTAACGTTTTTAAAGTCAGATCTCCTACCATAAACAGGTGTTCCTTTAACTATTCTTACCTTTAAATCATTCTCAGGATTATATGGTAATTGTTTAGTCATTCTTATATCACTCTTGCCATTAATTACATCAAAAGGACCTTCATAACCAGTATTTTCATTATAAGTTGCATTAAAATATGCGTATGTCATTTGTTCTCTCCTGTTATGTAAAGAGGCAAGACCTGCATCCTGCCTCGTTACGTTTAAAGTGGTGTAGTGCAGCTTCTGACTATTGTGTCTGGATCTCCTAATCCATCACCGTCACTGTCAACAAACCAAGTTTTTATACCTTCTCCTCCACACACACCACATTCATCAATATAGTTCTCTGGGCAATAGAAGTTATCATTTACATCATCTCCTACTTGTATCCAATTCTTAGGTATTTCTGATTCTAATAATGTAGTATATGTTGCACTATGCCATATGAATGTTTCATCTTTACCTTTCATACGACGCATTAGGTTAAATGCTTCATCAAAGGTTAGGTCGTCAATATCAATATGAATTTCATTATTGTATCTACGCTCTTCTTCAAGCATTGCTTTCCATAATACTACTTCATCCTCTACCCCGTGTTGTTGGGATAGAGTTTCAGGTTCAGTTGGTGCTGGGCAATCTCTACCCATATAAGCTATAGCTACTAGCATTAAGCCCATTAAAACCATTGCTATGAGCATTTTATGCTCTTTTATTGCTTTCATGTTACTCCTTTTTGTGTTTTACTGTTGTTAATATGAATCTTTTTGTTGATATTGTTCTTAAAGATCCATTAGTTAATTGCATTCTAACTCTATGTCCTTGAACTCCAAGGCGATTTACTTCGTAATAAGATAATTCACCTGTTTGAGTGTCTACTAGTTCAAGTGCAATCATGATATAAGTAATCCATAATAGCCTCTCCAACAAATGACTCTCGCTCAGATTTATATACTATTAATTTGACATTAGGATGTGTCTTACATTTATCCTCTTTGATTATATGTCCACATTCAGAGCATATTTTTGTTATCATTATCTTTTCTCCTTATTTAATTTTGAGGGAGACATAGCTATCTCCCTATGGTAATCTCACGCTTGCAAGCCATGGTGAGTAGTTCACTAACTACCTAGTCGGGTCGACTAATAATGAAAGCACGTCCTAATCTCCCCCTCTCAGACCATTGGAAGTATTAAAGATATTCTAAGGTATAAGGGTGCGACCCCTATTTCATGTTATAGCTTCATGAGCTAACCACTTATTCGGTACCTTTGTCAGACATGCCACGATATCCCCGAAGTTGGTCTTGGGATATACTTTTAATATTATATATCGGTAGAATGAATCATAAGCGAACTGTTATCATTCTTACTGGCTA
>Ga0208669_1000052_pt1 | contig 52255 bp, 51 predicted proteins | sample 21_taG_FD_184095 | JGI IMG/M metagenome (GOLD analysis project Ga0208669, IMG submission 184095) | Marine viral communities from the Subarctic Pacific Ocean - 21_ETSP_OMZ_AT15319 metaG (SPAdes) (version 2) | ecosystem: Environmental > Aquatic > Marine > Oceanic | place: Pacific Ocean | collected...
CTCTGAAAAACGTAAGGCTGTGGCTGAAAAGAAACGTGTAGGTATGGGTAAACGTACATCGCAGATAAGAAGAAAGAAAACAAAACGTAAAAAGAAATAATCATGGGTAAAAAAGGAACAACAGTAATGCCGGGTGTTTATAAAATGCTTAAAGGCAGAACTGAATCATCGAAACTATTGGGTCTAAAGAAAAAGTCTCCAGCTAAAAGAATGAGCTATGGCTCAAATAAATATTAAGCTATGCCAGGTGTAGGAAGAAATAGCTATAAGGCAGCAATGCAAAAAGCTAAAGAATTAGGGGCTAAAAAAGCAGCCGCCACTAAAAGAATGACTGGTGGTGGATATGGAATTACTAGATTAAACAGCGATAGGCCCTCAGACTCTATGCCTTCACAAGCGCTGAATAGATTTAATTATGGTTTTCCTAGAATGAGTAGAAATTTTATGGAAGCAATAGAACAAGACCCAGACGCTAATGCTAGTATTAAAAAAGCAGTGGCAAAGGAAAGAGCAAAGCTAGATGAATAGTATACTGCTTTAAAAAAAAATGAAACAGTTGCTTGCTACCTTATTGTTAATTTTAAGCTACTCCTGCGGTTCTATAAAAGGCCAGGCGTATATAGATATTAACGAAAACGTTGATTACGAAAGAAACGAAGATCTTAGATATAGAACACGTTTTAAGGTAGGCTATAAAATATACTTAGGAGATAAACACGCAATTAAAAAATAATGACTTATACTTGGAATAACAAAACAGTAGACACGTATCCTACACTGGGTAGTAATGCAGACGTTATATTTAACGTGCATTGGAAACTTACAGGAACAGATGACAGCGACAATACTGGCAGCGTTTATGGAACGCAATCACTAGAGACTTCTGACCTTTCAGACTTTACCTCCTTTGCAGATATTACAGAGGAGCAGGTTAATGGCTGGGTAGAAGCAGCAATAGGGGAAGAAGAAGTAGCCGGGCTAAAGGCTAATATAGATTCTCAAATTGAAGAAAAAATAAATCCCAAAGTAGTTACAAAGACTATTGGAGAATAAATAATTATTAACATTTAAATAAAAACAAAATGGCAAAAAAAGAAAAGACAGCTATTACAATTGATGACAAAGAGTATTTCTACGAAGATTTATCAAAAGAACAGCAAATAATTGTTAATCACATTTCAGACTTGCAGCGCAAGATTAGTTCAAGTGAGTTTAACTTACAGCAGTTAAGCTTTGGTAAAGATGCTTTTGTTGACGCTTTAAAAAAAGCGCTAGAAGAAGAGCAAAATAAAGAAGAAGAAGAAGCACACAATTAAAAAATAATATTATGTCAGAAGAAAAAAAAGAAGTAGCAAAAAAAGAAAAAGTACAAAAGCCTAAGCCGGCACCAAAACCTTATGTAGACATAAGATAATGCCACAAAAATTATCTCCTGCGGCCCGCAAAAGAAAAGCGGCTCGTGACCTTGCATATGCTAAAACTCCCCGGCGTCGAGCGATGAAGGCGGAGAATCAAAGAAAAAGACGCAGTGCACTCAAAAGGGGATTGAACATACAAGGTAAAGACTATGACCACAATAAAAAGAAGTTTGTACCAGTTAAAACAAACAGAGGAGGTTATGGTAAAGGTACTAAAAAATACAATACAAAATGAGCACAACACCTATTACAACTAGAGTCAAAGCTAGTTCTAAATCTAGCTCTTGCACTTGTGGGTGCGGTGAATGTGGCCCGCTTACAAGAAGAAAGTCAAACGCACCTTCAAGAAAAAAATCTAAGGGTTACTATGCTAAAGTAAAAAAGGGCAGAGGGTCTGGTTCTAAAGCAGGAGGCGGGATGACCGCAAAAGGAGTAGCTAAATACAGAAAAGATAATCCAGGGTCAAAGCTTAAAACAGCTGTGACAACTTCACCCTCAAAACTAAAAAGAGGAAGTAAAGCCTGGAAGCGTAGAAAATCATTTTGTGCCAGATCGAGAAGCTGGAAGTCAGAGCGTGGTAAAGCAGCACGCCGTAAATGGAACTGCTAATATAACTTATATCAATCAAATTAAATTAAATGGCAATACAATTCGGATCGCCTAAAGTAGTTAAAGAGCTTAGCTTCAGTACAGATGCTAAGCAAAAACTAATAGACGGCATTAATAAACTAGCAAAAGCAGTGGGTAGTACACTCGGCGCATCAGGAAGAACAGTAGTTCTTGAAGATGACTTTGGCAACCCACACGTCACTAAAGACGGGGTTACTGTAGCAAACTACATTAATTTAGAAGACTCAGTAGAAAACCTAGGTGTTACTATGCTTAAGCAAGCTTCTCGCCAAACTGCGTCTAAAGCAGGTGATGGCACAACAACCTCAACAGTATTAGCGCAAGCTATAATTCACAACTACTTTAATCAAAAGGGAGAAGAATATTCTTTTAGAGATATTAAAAATGGTATTTCAGCTTTTGCAAAGCATACTATAAAAGAATTAGAAAAAAGAAGTGTTCCCGTTGATGATAAAAGATTAAACCAAGTTTCTAGAATATCAGCCAATAATGACACTGAGCTTGGTGACTTTATAGCGGAAGCATTTAAATCCGCGGGAGATAACGGAGTAGTTACAATGGAAACATCTCCTAGCAACGAAACGTACATAGATGTAGTAGATGGAACACATATTAATGCTACATCAAAAAGTATACACTTCTATACTAATAGAGAAAAAGAAGTAAGTGAACTGGATAAACCATTAGTATTCTTATGTGCATCCGAGGTAAACAATATTAGAAGAATACAAACAATACTTGAGCATGCGATCAAGTCCAACAGGTCGTTATTGCTTATTGCCCCTTGCGAACAGCAGGTAGTGTCAGCTTTAGCAATGAATCACGTAAAGGGCAATATTAAGTGTAATATCATAGATCCTCCGTCGTTTGGGCTGAAGCGTAAGGACATACTAGATGATATTGCCCTTCTAACGGGTGCAACTGTTATTGATGAGAACTTAGGTGACTCACTGGATAACATCACCCCAGAAGTGTTAGGACAGGCCGATAAGGCTATCATAGATAATGACGGTACTACTCTTGCTATAAAAGAAGTATCACAAGAAGTTACAGAACGCGTAGATTATTTAAAAGCGCAGTTAGATGAAGAAGAGCACCATGTAATGCGCCCTCATATTGAAAACAGATTGGCAATATTGTCAGGCGGAGTTTCTATAGTATATGTAGGCGGCGATACAGATGTTGAAGTTTCAGAAAAGAAAGATAGAGTTGACGATGCTATACACGCCGTTAGAGCCGCAAAGAAGGAAGGCATACTTCCAGGTGGGGGTTCAGCACTAGTGCATACGGCAAACTCTGACTGGCAAATGAAACTTAACCCCGGTGAGCTTAAAGGTGTAAGTATATTGAAACAATCTTTATACGCACCTTTTTTACTTATACTTAGTAATGCAGGACTAGATTCTACAAAGTATACTGAGCTAGGCAAATGGGGAAGTGGGGTAGACGTTATAGATGGCAAAATCAAAGACATGCGCAAAGCAGGTATTATTGATCCTCTTCTTGTAACCAAGTCGGCACTTCAAAATGCTATATCTGTAGCTACTACTATTCTTTCAACTGATTGTGTAATTTCAAATGTAAGAGAAGGTGAAAGCAATAGGTAGATACATTATTATCTCTGAGATAAAAGAAGATATAAAGAAAACAGACGGTGGGCTGCTACTTGCAGAAAACCACCGCGAAGATATAAGATACCGTACTGCAGATGTTATTTCTGTAGGAACAACGGTAGAGGGTGTAAATATAGATGACAAAATATATTATGACAGGCATGCTGGACATAATATAGAAATTGGTAAAGATATTTATAAAGTTATACAAGAGCAAGATGTTATAATAGTATTGTAATGGACAGAAGCGATTTTTTAGAGCGAGGCGAACTAAAAGTTGACTTTCTTAAATATTACAGGCTTGTGTCTCGCTGGGCTTGTAAAGAAAACAATATATCAATATCAGATTTAGAATTGTTATTTTATTTAGATCCTATTAAATACTTTACTATAAAAGACTTTCAAAATGGCACAATGTATTATCATTGGGACAGGCAACGTTTTTACAGGTTGCAAAGAGAAGATTGGATTGAAAAGATACATAAAGGTAATGGTCGCTTGGGTGATCATAATAAGTACAAGGTGTCTTTTAAAGGCAAGAGACTTATTAATAGAATTTACAAAATATTAATAAGTGAAGAAGATATGCCTTTATCCGCCAAACGAGGGTTTGGAAAGCGTGAGAGTTATGTAGATAAAGTATATGCAAACGCAATAGATAAATTTAACAAAGATAAATTATAAATGGCTAGAATATCCCAGTACGATCAGGACGGCACTTTAAACAAGCTAGACAAGGTACTCGGCACTGACAGTACTACTGGTGCTACTAAAAATTACAGTATTGAGTCTATGATAGGCCTTGTCAACAGCGATGATCTCGTTGATGTTTTTGACGGGGTATCTTATGCTTTTAAAGATTATGCGGCCGGATCAACAACACCAAAAGGTATTATAAACCTTAATGCGGGAGCTGCTTCTAATGCTGCTTTTAGTGCTATCAATCAAATATATATATCTGTATTAGACAAGCAAGGTAACTCTATAGCAAATTATTTAGACGACACTCTAAATGGTCAAATTAGAATAGTACAAAAATCTAATATTGATGTATACGGTGTTTTTGAAGTTACCGCTATTACTAACCATGATAGCGCAGCTTATAAAAAGTTAACTGTTACACCGAAAATCAATAATGGTAATATAACAGTAAATGGAGAATATTTTATTTCAAACTTTTCTGCTGTATTTGATCAAGACTTTTCTGATGATTCTGTAACAGAATTTGGTGATGTAACAAACGCAGGGTCTGGACAGATTATAACCAGTGCTGAAAGAACTAGTTTAAATAACTTTACAGCTAATGGGCTTTTGCACGCAGACGTTGTAAATACCGTAACTTCTACCGCTACAAATGTACCATTGTCGGCTGCCCAAGGAAAAGTATTAAAAGATTTAATTGATACTATAAATGCGCTTTTAACAAGTGACAATACAGATTTAGACTCACTTCAAGAGGTTGTAGATTTTATAGAAGCAAATAAAAGTACTTTAGATAGTTTAAGCATAAGCAACATCGCCGGCCTCCAAGCAGCTTTAGACGCTAAACAAGCTACAGAAACAGGTAAAGGATTATCAGCTAATGATTTTACTGCAGCTTTACTTACTAAATTAAACGGAATAGCCGCGCAAGCGGAAGTTAATGTAAACGCTAACTGGAATGAAACAAATTCTAATAGTGATGCATTTATTCAAAATAAGCCAACTGACTTAACAACTTTATCAGCGCATGGCGTAACCGAGCTTTCAGATATAACATCCGCTGGATCAGGTAGTATTATATCTTCAGCAGAAAGAACAAAATTAACTGGTATAGAAACCTCTGCAGACGTAACAGACACTACAAACGTTACAGCCGCAGGCGCTCTAATGGATTCAGAAGTGACTAACTTGTCACAGGTAAAGGCGTTTGATACTACTGATTATGCTACAGCCGCGCAAGGAGCTAAAGCCGATAGCGCACAACAACCCCCTTCTGAGGGTGCTTTTGTGGACGGCGATAAAACAAAACTAGACAATACAATTAGCAGCACAGGCTCCGGCGTAGCTAACAAAATAGTTATTTGGTCAGGAGCAAGTACATTAACCCAAGATACTAACCTACATTGGGACACTTCTAACGACAGGCTAGGAATAGGGACTACTAGCCCTTCACATATACTTACTTTGGAGAGTGCAAGTAGCCCCGCTTTAAAAATAAAAGACACTACACAGGGAACTACTTTATTGGCATTTAGCCAAGATGCTAACTCGCATATAGGTACTTTTAGTAACCATCCGTTGGTTTTTGACACTAATAGTGCTGAACGAATGCGCATAAACTCCTCAGGCGACGTAGGGATAGGTACTGATAGCCCACAAGCTAAGTTGGATGTAGTTGTTAGCGATGTAAGTGTGAGTCCTAATGGAAATAGTTCAGCTGTGTTTAGGAGAAATGGTGATAATTATATATCATTATTAAGCAGCACAGCGGGAGAAGGCGGAGTATTGTTTGGAAATTCAGGTGATGCTGCTGACGGTTGGTTAGCATATAAAAATGGTTCAGGTAATCAATATATAACAATAGGGACTGCTAACTCCGAAAAAATGCGCATAGACTCCGCAGGTAAAGTTGGGATTGGTCACTCAGTATTATATCACAAATTTAGTGTAAATGGTAATATTGATATTAGAGGTGGAAATGGCAGTTTTTTAACATTTAATAATGGCGACGCTAAAATTATTGCAAACAATAACGGCGCTGGTAGAGATTTATCATTTGAAACCTACAATGGCTCATCTTCCGCAGAAAGAATGCGTATAACCGCTGGTGGCGAGGTAGGAATAGGCACTACTAGCCCAGATGCTAAATTAGACATTCAAGGCGATGGTGCAGATTTTTTCTTACAATCAGCCGACTTTAAAATAGCTAGAATACAGCCAAGAGGTACTGGGGCAAATTTAGATAAAGGATTGTTTTCTTTATTTGATGGTTCAGCAGAAAACGTTAGAATTGACACTGAAGGAAATTCTTGGTTAAACGGGGGTAATGTGGGCATAGGACATACAAGTCCCACCGCTCCCCTTGATGTCCGCAGGTCAGACGCTAGTGGTAGAGTAGCTGAATTTCACAATAATGTTGGCTATGGTATTAATATTGATGTGGAGAGTGACGGGGGTGTTAACACTATTGGCACAGCAACTAACCAAGCGTTAGCCTTTGTAACAAATGGGGGCTCAAATGAAAGAATGCGCATTGATGTAGCAGGCAACGTAGGCATTGGGACTTCTAGTCCTACTTCTGTTGGGGGTGGAGCAAAATTAACTGTTTTGCAAGGCGCAGATGGAAATATTGTGTTTGCAAGAGGAGGCTCTACAAGGCAAGTTCAATTAGGAACAACTTCTACTACTGGGTATATAAATGCAGATAACGCTTCTGGTGGATTAACATTTAATGTAAATACCACCGAAAGAATGAGGTTAAATACCTCAGGTAATTTAGGCATAGGGACTAGTAGTCCCTCCGAAAAATTAACTGTATCTGGAAATGGAAACTTTACTGGAAAACTTGCGGTTGGCTCTACAGCATCTCACTCCACATATGAATTTTACAACCAGGATAGAGCTTATTTCAATGGTGCGGTAATTGTTGATGATACTTTTACACAAACTGGTGGTGGCGCTTCTACTTTTTCAGGAAATATATCTGTATCAGGTACTTCGTTTCTTGACGGCCTTGTAACAATAGATCATAATCTAAATATACAAGCCAGTGGAGTGCTTAAAATGAGTGGCACTGAAGTTATATCAGCAGCAAGACATATTAGCGCAACAACAGGAAGTTTTTCAGGTAATATTAGTACATCGGGTGTTGTTCTCTTTAATGACAATCAAGGTATTAATTTTGGCAATAGCAATGCAAAAATTTACGGTTCAAGTGCTGATGGTATAAAGTTTAATGGTAGCGGGTCTGAAAAGATGCGTTTAACTCAAGCGGGCAATTTAGGAATAGGGACTACGAGTCCTACGAGTAAACTTAGTATAGAAGGTAATATAACATCCTCGGGCCATAGGTCAATAAAACATAGTGATGTTGCTCAGGACATAGTGGTTAAAGTCGTAACTAAAACTGTAGCTCATCCAGAATATGGAAATGGGAGCTCTTCAGGCTATACTATAGATGCGATTGAGGGGGCATATTTAGAATTTACACCTGGTAATACATATAAGTTTGATCAATCAGATAGTTCTAATGCTAATCATCCTCTTAGATTTTATGAAGATGCTGCTAAAACAACAGCCTATACAACAGGCGTAACTACAAGTGGTACTCCTGGAAGCTCAGGTGCATATACACAAATTATACCTACAACCTCCACACCCCCTGTATTGTTTTATCAGTGCAGTGCTCACGCACTTATGGGCAGCTATGTTAAATTTGGTACAGGTACTGTTGGTGATACATATTCTATAGATGTTACACAAGACGGTAATAATGTAGATTTAAAATTAGATGCCGCAAGTGGTGCAGACTCTACTGTACAGCTTACAGCAGGCTCTAATATAACACTTACGAGAAACGATGCGCAACAAGTTACTATTGCAGCTTCTGGGGGCGGTGTAACAATACAAGAAGAAGGTAGTTCGCTTTCTACAGCGGCTACAACTCTAAACTTTACGGGGAGTGCTGTTACAGCTTCTGGGAATGGTGCTGTTAAAACTATTAATGTAACAGGTAGTGGTAGTAGCGGGAGTACTGTTACTATAGAAAAAAATGTATATACGGGAGATGGTTCAGATCTTACATTTGATACAACAACAGCCATTGTTAATGAAAACAACGTACAGGTATATATCGACGGTGTTTACCAATCTAAAGATACCTACACAACCAGCGGCAGCACTGTAACCTTTGGGTCAGGTAATGCTCCTGCAAACGGAACATCTGTAGAGCTGATACACATGGTTTCTGTAGATGCAGTAATTGCAAGAGATAGTTTTACTGGCAACGGCTCGACTACAGCATATGTGCTTTCTAAAGGTATTTCAAACGAAAACGCTACGCAAGTATATTTAGATGGTGTTTACCAAAGTAAAAATAACTATTCAACTTCTGGCAGTACATTAACGTTCTCCACCGCACCACCGAACGGTACTGCTATAGAGGTTGTTCATATAAAAGCAAGTGTAGATTCAAGTACGCAGTGGCAATCTTCTATTAAAACAGCAGATTTTACTGCTTCAGCCGGGGAAGGATATTTTGTTAACACAACGTCAGGAGGAGTTACTGTAACTTTGCCTTCTAGCCCAGCACTAGGAGATACAGTTACAATTTCAGATTACGGTGGTAGCTCAGCAACTAATAATATAGTGTTTACTTCTTCTAATAATATACAAGGAGCGTCGGCTAATAAAATATTAAATAAAAATAATAGTTCAGTAGAGCTTGTTTATTCTGATTCAACAAAAGGGTGGGTTACTGCTTCAGACTCAAATGATGCGCTGTCCGCTATTCCTTTAACAGTTCACTATTTAGTTGTAGCAGGTGGAGGCGGAACTTCAACCGATAGTCCAGGTGGTGGCGGGGCCGGGGGTCTTAGGACGTCATGGGCAGGAGGATCGGGCGGTGGCGGTGCTTCCGAATCTCCCTTGTCTTTATCAGTTGCTACAAATTATTCAGTAGCTGTAGGAGGCGGTGGTGGTGCGGCAGCAAATGGAACAAATTCTACTTTTTCTACAATTACTTCTATAGGTGGTGGAAAAGGTGGTGGTGCAACAGCTGGAAGTTATCCGGGATCTGTAGGAGGTTCTGGAGGTGGTGGAGCTGGGGGCTCTTATGGTGCCGCTGGAGGAGCTGGAACAGCTAACCAAGGATTTGCAGGAGGTACATCAGGAGCTGCTGGTTCTGGTGCAACCTATCCCGGTGGTGGTGGTGGTGGTGCTAGTGCTGTTGGTGCTAGTGCGTCCAATGGAGGGCCCGGTGGTAATGGTGGGGCAGGAAAATCTGTTTCTATAACAGGAAGTGCAGTAACATATGCTGGTGGTGGTGGTGGAACATCTGCATCAGTTCAAGGTTCAGGTGGCGCTGGCGGTGGTGGAGCTGGTGGGTCTGGGGCTAATAATGGTACCAATAATACTGGTGGTGGAGGTGGTGGTACTTCCGCATCAGGTGGTAGCGGGGTAGTAATACTTAGATATCCAAATGCCTTTACAATAAGTGGTTTGTCAGGAACAACAACTACGTCTGGAACTGATAAAATAACAACATTTACAACCGGTTCAGGAAATATACAATTTAACTAAAATATGGCACATTACGCTTTTTTAAATATGCAAAACGTTGTTACCGAAGTAATAACAGGTAAAGATGAAACAGAAGGCCCCACAAATTGGGAAATACATTATGGTAATCTACGTGAACAAATTTGTAAAAGAACATCTTATAATACAAGTGCGGGAGAGCATAGACGGGGTGGTATACCATTTAGAAAAAACTATGCGGGCATCGGTTATACTTATGATGTTGCAAAAGATGCTTTTATACCTCCCCAGCCTTTTGCTAGTTGGACATTAAATAAAGATAAGTGTATATGGGATGCCCCAGTGGAGTATCCATCAGATAGCAAACTATATAAATGGAATGAAGACACCATATCTTGGGACGAAATAACAAAATAAAATATCATAAAAAATGGCTCTAACAAAAGTAACACATGCTGTATTAGAGAACAGATACACAGCAAAAGCAACGAGCACCGCAACCGGTAGCCAGAATTTGGATGCATCAACAGCAACAACTTTTATGCTCACAGGCAACGTTGCAACTGCAACGCTTACTATTCAAAATATGAAATTGGGTCAAGTAATTGATATTGTTCTTTCTGGCACCTTAAGTAGTGCGGTAATTACTCTTGCTACTAATTTTTCAAGTGCTACAATTAGTAAAGTAGGGAGTACATCATTAGACCAATCCGCAACAAATTTCATTCAAGTGGTTTGTGTTGATGATACTGATAATGCAGCAATATTACTATATTCAATTAACACGTACGCGACAGATACAACTCCTTAATTATGAAAGCAAGAGAACACAACGGAAATATTACAACCTACAATAGCTTACCCGAAACTTGGAATGGCTCAGATGGTCACATAATGAATTTTAGAAATGCATCAACGGAGGTTGTTGAGGCGGAGGGTTTTTTTGATGTTCAAAATCCCGATGGTTATGATGGCAGGATTCACGATTTAACTGACTTAACTTTTGATTCTGAAGATAATGTTTTTGTTTACTCCAAGGAGGATAAAACTTGGTCTGAAACTTTAGCGGAATTAAAAGCGAGTAAAATTACATCTTTGAAATCAATATACAATTCAGAACTTTCAAAAACTGATTGGATCATTGTAAGGGATTCAGAACTTGGCAACACAACCGAACAATCTGTAAAGGATTCAAGGGCGGCATTAAGAACTGAATGTGCAACTAAAGAAGCTGAAATAAATGCCCTAACCTCAAAAGCAAACGTAATTACTTACCAACTACCTAATTTAAATGTATGAGTTTAGGCAGAAGATTAATTTCAACAGGAGCACCTGAAGTATCGCTTTTTAAAACTATACTATACGCAGGGGATAATAGCACATCAAATGTTCAAACAGGGGTAGGATTTCAACCTGATTTAGTGTGGGTTAAACAAAGAACTGATGGTTCTGACCACGTTTTGTTTGATGTTGTTAGAGGCGCAGGTGCAGGTAAGAGTTTAAGTGCAAATGCTACATATTCCGAAGGCCTATATGATGCAGGATATGGTTTTGTAAAATCTTTTGATGCAAATGGATTTACAGTATCAGCAGGAACTTCAAGTCCTAATTCTGCAGCGTACACAAACAAATCAGGTGATAATTATGTGGCTTGGAATTTTAAGGCAGGTGGTTCTGTTTCAGCAGGAAACAATACAGTTGGCGATATAACAAGTACAGTTAGTGCCAACCAAGATGGTGGTTTTTCAATAGTACGTTACACTGGGACATCAGGTTATACAGACACAGTAGGACACGGTCTTTTATCACCACCTGAAATTATTATACAAAAAAACATTAATCAACCCGGAGGTGCGGTAGGTTGGTATGTACATACAAATTTGATTGATGGAAGTAATGATTATTTAGTTTTAAATTCAACTGCGGCAAAAGGTGACAATTCACATAATTTTGCATTTAACTCCACAACTTTTACAGATTGGGGTTGGTCCGGTTACGATATGATAAACTACTGTTTCCATTCTGTGAGTGGAGTGAGTAAGATGGGCAAATATACCGGGGCAACATCGGGAGTGACTGAAAATGTAGGTTTTGCGCCATCTATGGTAATGATAAAAAACGCTACGCAAAGTGACTATTGGGGAATATTTGATAATAAAAGACCGAGCGGAACAGGTAACAGGAGTTATTTGTATCCAAATTCAGCCGATGATGAAGATGTTTATAGTGGGAGTTTGTCTGGGGTAACTTTAACCACAACAGGATTTGCCATAAACAATACAAATAGTCATATGGTTAATCAAAATGGAGAAACCTATTTATATATGGCATTTAAATAAAATTAAATATGGCTAAAAAACGTTTTAAAGATACCGGCGTTGGGAAATTCTTATTAGAAAAAATTCCTAACGTCGTTGGCGCGATTGCGGGTGATACACCAGTTGGTTCAGTAATACAAGCTATTATTGGAGGATCTGATATGTCAGAGGCCGATAAAAAAATTGCACTTAAAAAATTAGATATTGAAAGAGCAGAAATAGACGGCACGACTAAGCGCTGGGTTGCAGATGCAACTTCGGGTTCTTGGCTTGCTGCTAATGTTCGGCCTTTAACTTTAGTATTTCTTACCGTCAGCTATGTAGCTGGATGGTATATGGGGTATCCACTAGATTCAATTACAGGGTTACTTACTATTGTTATTGGCGGTTATTTCGGCTCGCGAGGTGTAGAAAAAGTATTTGGGAACAGTAAACACAAATAATGAATGATTTAAAGATTTACGGCATAAACGTCGGAGCGGTAGCCTTTTCGGCTATACCAAACATTAACCCCACTTTGCAGACCATAGTATTGGTTATGACAATAATATACACTGGGATGAATATTTATATAAAATTAAAAGATAGAAATAAAAAATGAAATACTTTGAAGAATCTGAATTTAACGGTTTTGAAATGATGGATGAAAAGCTTCTTTCAATGTTAGATAATTTAAGAGAAGCATACGGCTACCCAATTAAATTGACATCAACTTATAGAAGTCCTGACCACCCTATAGAAGCCAAGAAATCTAAACCAGGCGAGCATGCTTATGGTGCGGCTGTTGATATTGCGTGTGTGGGTGGCGAAGCAACTTTTAAATTAGTTAAAGCTGCCATTGAAGTAGGATTCACTCGTATAGGTATTTCAAGAAAAAGTAATTTTGTACACGTGGGTATCGGCTATCCAGACGCGCCCGATACAACTATATGGACATACTAAAATAAATTAAATGAAATTAATTAGAAAAATAAGCGTAGGCCAAGATTATAAAAACGAAGCTATGCATTACTCGGTAGGCCAAGAGGTTTACGGTGGGCACACGATATGTGATATTATTGAAGAAGAAGGTTCTTATCAAATATATATTGAAAAGAAAGGATCGCAGTTGCCGTGGAAACATTTTAATAAGAATATGGCTGTGTCTATAGAATACAATTTAGATTATTAAATGAAGTCATTATACAATTATATTATATCAACAAATGACAGATACAATAATAAAACATCTGTCGGTGGTAAAGAGCTTATATTAAATACTGAAATAACAGAAAGAGATTACCAGTTTGTAAATCGAATTGGTATAGTAATAAGCACACCTATAAATATTAAAACCCCCATAAAGAAAGGTGATCAAGTTATAATACATCACAATGTATTTAGAAGATGGTACGATGTTAAAGGCAATGAAAGAAACTCAGGCAGTTACATAGATGAAGATAGATACTCAGTATCACCTGATCAGCTATTCGCATATAACCAAAATGGCAAATGGCATTGTTTAAATATGTATTGTTTTGTAGAACCTTTAGAAAACGAAAACATATGGAGCACCGAGAGCGAACAAAAACTTTTAGGAGTGCTTACATATACTAACGACTATTTAAGCTCGTTAGGATTGTCCTGTGGGGATATTGTGGGCTTTACGCCAGAATCTGAGTATGAATTTAACATAGATGATAAAAAATTATATAGAATTTTATCAACGGAAATAACTATCAACTATGGACATAAAAAAGAAACGCAAACTTATTCTTGATGCTGCTGAAAATTCAATTGATGAATTAATAAAAGTGATGAATAAGAGAATGGATCCAGACGAGCTAGATCCTGAAAAAGTAAAAATATCAGCCTCAGCTTACAGGCTTGCAATGGAAGATGCTATTGCCCTTTTACAAAGAGTAGAAGAAATAAATGAAATGATGAACGAATCACCTAAGACTGCTAAAGATAGTTTTTATGGTGTAGAAAATAGAGTTAAGTAATGTATAAACAAAATCTATATGCTATACACTCTGCACATTTATCTACTAAAAATGTAAAAAGAAACAATAAGCTAAAAAATTACAAGTACGGTTATAATGACGATCTTGACTGCGTAGTGATAAGCAAAGATGGAACTATAGGTGAAATTTTTGAAGTACAAGGATTGCGTATTGCACTTCCTGCAATACCAAAAGAGGTATATTCAAATAGCGAAAAACCTGAAGATCAAGTTTTTAAGCAAACCTTAAAACCTGCTACGCTATCAAAAATTAAATCAATACATGATTTTCAATTATATCCAGATGACATTAAAGAAAAGTATTACGAATATATTAATTCAGAGTTTGATTATCGCAGTGATGGTTACTGGTTTATGTGCAACGGCACAACAACCTATATTACAGGAGCGCACTATATGTACCTCAACTGGACAAAAATTGATGTTGGTGCACCAGAGTTCAGACAATCAAACAAAATATTCTTTTATTTTTGGGAAGCTTGCAAAGCGGATTACAGATGTTATGGAATGTGCTACCTCAAAAATAGACGGAGTGGATTCTCCTTTATGGCAAGCGCAGAAACAGTTAATCAAGCTACAATATCAAAAGATGCAAGATTTGGGGTATTATCAAAAAGCGGAGGTGACGCAAAAAAAATGTTTACCGACAAGATTGTACCTATATCGATCAACTACCCATTCTTCTTTAAACCAATACAAGATGGTATGGAAAGACCTAAAACAGAACTTTCCTATAAAATACCGTCTAAAAGGCTTACAAGAAATTCACTCAAAGCAACCGATCAAAACGAAGTACAGGTTGGGGAAGGATTGGACACTACAATTGACTGGAAAAACACGGGAGACAACTCATATGACGGTGAAAAACTAAAACTATTAGTTCACGATGAATCCGGTAAATGGGAAAAACCTGATAATATATTAAACAACTGGCGTGTTACTAAAACCTGTTTAAGGCTAGGCGCTAAAGTTGTTGGCAAATGCATGATGGGGTCTACATCAAACGCTCTAGATAAAGGTGGTAATAACTTTAAAAAATTATACAATGATTCAAAAGTTGAAAACCGAAATCGCAATGGGCAGACTGCTAGTGGACTATACTCTTTGTTCATACCTATGGAGTGGAACTATGAAGGATTCATCAACAAATATGGATTTCCTGTATTCGATCATCCAGAAAAACCGATCGAAGGAATTGATGGGGAGCTTATCAGACATGGAGTCATCGATCATTGGGAGAATGAAGCAGATGGACTCAAAGGGAATAATGATGCTTTAAATGAATTTTATAGGCAATTTCCAAGAAGTGAAAAGCACGCGTTTAGAGATGAAATAGAAAAGTCTTTATTCAATCTAAATAAAATATACGAACAAATAGATTTCAACGAAGAAATGACAATGAAGGGTTATGTAACCCGCGGTTCATTTAGCTGGAAAAATGGTGTTAAAGATTCTACAGTAGAATTTTACCCAAACAAAACAGGTAGATTTAAATTATCCTGGATTCCGCCTGTTGAAATGCAAAACAATATAATAGTAAAAAACGGTATTAAATACCCAGGCAATAAAGATTTAGGTGCTTTTGGTTGTGATAGCTATGATATTAGCGGAACTACTGATGGTAGCGGGTCTAATGGTGCTCTTCATGGGCTTACTACATTTAGTATGCTTTCAGATGTACCGTCTAGCCAATTCTTTTTAGAATATGTTGCTAGGCCACAAACAGCTGAAATATTTTTTGAAGATGTACTTATGGCAATGATATTTTACGGTATGCCTATACTTGCTGAAAATAACAAACCTAGATTATTATATCATATTAAAAGAAGGGGCTATAGAGGTTTTTCTATGAATAGACCAGATAGATCCCGCAGAAAACTATCTATAACAGAAAAAGAATTAGGTGGTATACCTAATACTTCAGAAGATATAAGACAAGCTCATGCAGCCGCAATCGAAAGCTATATTGAAACCCATGTTGGGTTAGCGGAAAATGGCGATTATGGCAAAATGTACTTTCAAAGAACATTAGAAGACTGGGCTAAATTTGATATTAATAAAAGAACAAAGTTTGATGCATCTATAAGTTCAGGCCTTGCTATAATGGCATGCCAAAGACACTTGTATGCATCTAAAACAACTAGAGAAGTTAAGAAAATAGACTTTGGGTTTTCAAAATATAATAACCAAGGTTCAAAAAGTCAAATAATACAATAAAAAATGGCAGAAGCTACAGGACAAGTTACCCAATTTCCCAGCCAATCGGTTGACGATGCTACTAAAGCTAGCAAAGACTACGGAATGGAAGTGGCGCGTGGTATACAAAACGAATGGTTTAGAAAATCATCTGGCACAGGAAGATTCGTACAAAATCAACGAGACTTTCATAAACTAAGATTATATGCTAGAGGTGAGCAATCTGTTCAGAAATATAAAGATGAATTTTCTGTAAATGGAGATTTATCTTATCTTAATCTTGACTGGAAACCAGTACCAATTATACCTAAGTTTGTAGATATAGTTGTTAACGGTATGCAAGATAGATTGTTTACAGTTAAAGCTTTTGCACAAGACCCTACATCTGTTAAGGAAAGAACTAATTTTGTAGAAATGATGCTTGAGGATATGAATACTCAAGAGTTAATTACACAAATAGATGAAACTTTAGGTGTTGATGTAAGAAATGTAAAGCAAGAAGACTTACCGTCTAATAAAGAGGAGTTAGAGCTTCACATGCAAATAGGTTATAAACAATCTATTGAATTAGCCCACGAGCAAGCTATTGACAATACTTTTAAACGGAATGCCTATCACGAAATAAAAAAGAGGTGTGATTACGATCAAACTGTTTTAGGCATTGCAGCTGCCAAGCATACATTTAATAATACAGACGGTATAAAATTAGAATATGTTGACCCATCAAATTTAATATATTCATACACCGAAGATCCTAATTTTGATGATGTATATTATTTTGGCGAAGTTAAACAAATTAAATCTAATGAGCTTAAAAAACAATTTCCAGAATTAACAGATGAAGAGTTTGAAGACATTATAAAAAAATCGTCTAATTATAATAATTATGACTATGTAGATAATGATTCAAATGATGCATTTGATACAAATACATTGACCGTACTATATTTTAATTGGAAAACTTGGGAACAAAGTGTATACAAAATAAAAGAAACATCTACTGGGGCTAAAAAAGCTATAAAGAAAGATGATAAGTTTAACCCTCCTAAAGATCAAAGAACTAGATTTGAAAAAGTAGCTCAGGCTATGGAAACTATATACGAAGGTGTATTAGTATTAGGTTCTAACAAACTTTTAAAGTGGCAAAAAGCTACTAATATGGTTAGGCCCGATTCTAACATTAACAAAGTAATGATGAATTATATTGTTAGTGCTCCTAGAATGTACAAGGGTAAAATTGAAAGCTTAGTTAGTAGAATGGTTACTTACGCTGATTTAATACAGCTTACGCACTTAAAGCTACAACAAGTAATACAAAGAATGACACCATCCGGTGTTTATTTAGACGCTGATGGATTAGCTGAAATAGATTTAGGCAACGGCACAAATTATAATCCGCAAGAAGCTTTAAATTTATACTTCCAAACAGGATCAGTTATAGGTAGATCTATGACAGTCGATGGTGATATGAATCCTGGCAAAGTACCAATACAGGAACTACCTGGTGGAGGAGGACAACAAAGCCAAGCATTAATACAAGCATATAATTATTATTTGCAAATGCTTCGTGATGTTACCGGATTAAACGAGGCAAGAGATGGATCTGATCCAGACCCATACGCTTTAGTAGGCGTACAAAAATTAGCTGCTGCAAATTCTAATACAGCAACTAGGCATATATTACATAGTTCTTTATATATTACAAGCACTTTAGCAGAAGCTATATCTGTAAGAATAAAAGACGTGTTAGCATATCATCCGCAAAGAGACGCGATGATTGGAGGTATTGGAAGATTTAGCGTAGGTGCTTTAAAAGAAATGGATAATTTACATATGCATGACTTTGGTATTTTCTTAGAGCTAGACCCGGACGAAGACGAAAAACAACTTGTAGAAAATAACATACAAGTAGCATTGTCAAGAGATCAAATACATCTTGAAGATATAATTGATATAAGACAAATAAAAAATATAAAGCTAGCTAATCAACTACTAAAATATAGAAGAACTAAAAAAGAAGCTACAGACCAGTTAAAAGCGGAAAGAAATATTGCGGCACAATCGCAAGCTAACGCTAAAGCTGCTCAAGCCGCTGAAATGGCTAAGGCCCAAGCTGAAAATATGAAAGTTGAAGCTAAAGGCAAACTAGCTCAGTTGCAATCTCAGCTTGACATTCAAAAATTAGATTCAGAGGCGCAAACAAAGCGTGAGCTAATGCAATACGAATTTGATTTAAATATGAAGCTTAAAGGAATGGAACTTGATGCAAAAAAACAAATAGAATTACAAAAGCCAGTATCAAATCCTGAACCTAAAAAAGCTTTTGAGTCTAGTGGCAACGATGTTTTAGGTGGAATAGATCTTAGTAGATTTGAACCTAAATAAAAAATTATTAATTATTATATATTATTAAATTATGGCAGAATGGAAAATTAAAGGTGCTGCTGAAGACGTTGAACAAAAGTCAGCACAAGAACAAGAACAAGCTGTTTTAGATAAAGCAGTTGAAGAAGGTAAGATTGAACCTGAAGCCGCGGGCAAAGAGGTTGATGAAGTACCAAAGATTAACTTAGACGAATTAAACAAAGAAGAAAATGCCGTTCAAGAGCGAGAAGCAGAGGAGGTTCCTGTGGAAGATGCACCCGGAGATAGCAAAGAAGTGGAGCAAAAAGTACAAGAACAAACCGAAGCCAAAGAAACAGAAGAGCAAGACTCGCCGCTCGAGCTCATCAAAGACGAAGAAGAAGCGGTAGAAACCAACCAACCTAAAGTAGACGAAAGAGCTGCTCAAGTAAACGAACAACCAAAACCTGCAGAACCCGAAGTTGTACTTCCGGAGAATGTAGACAAGCTTGTTAAGTTTATGGAAGAAACGGGTGGTAGTGTTGAAGACTTTGTTTTATTAAATAGAGATCTATCAAAATATAACGATGGCGATCTATTGCGAGAATATTATAAACAATCTAAACCTTGGGACACACAAGAAATTTCTGAATATATGGAAGATAATTTTTCATATAGTGAAGAAGAAGATGAACCAAGAGAAATACGCTCTAAGAAAAGAGCGTTTAAAGAAGAGTTATTTAATGCTAAAAAGTTTTTGGAAGGAAACAAAGAGAAATATTATGCTGATCTCAAGTTGAAGAAGCAAACAGATATTCCTCAGGAGTACCAAGAAGCTTTAGAGTATTACAATACATATCAACAGAACACTGAATCAAGCAAACAACTTACTGAAAGTTTTTTACAAAAAACAGATAGTGTGTTTAGTCAAGATTTTAAAGGGTTTGATTTCCAAGTTGGAAACAATAAATACCGTTATAAAGTCAACAATGTTAATGACACAAAAACACAGCAATCTGATATAAATAATTTTGTAAAAGAATTTTTAGGTGACGATGGCCAAATTAATGACGCTAAAGGTTACCATAAAGCATTGTTTACTGCAAGAAATGCAGATAAGCTAGCTGAACATTTTTATGAGCAAGGCCGTGCCGATGCTCTACGGCAATCCGCTAAGGAGGCTAAAAATATAAATATGGATCCAAGGCAAGAGGGTGTTATTAAAACAGCTTCAGGCCAAAAGTTTAAGGTTGTTTCTGGTGATTCTAGTTCTAAACTAAGAATGAAACTAAGACAATAACTTAAAAATTTATTACAATGGCTATTACAACTGGCATTGAACACTTAACCCCCTCGGCAACTAAGGGGTCATTATTTCAAGGTAATTATATTACCGATTTCGATTTTACAAAACAATTTTTACCTGATGTATACGAAAAAGAAGCTGAGATTTACGGAAATCGCTCTATCTCTTCTTTTCTACGTATGGTATCAGCTGAAATGCCATCCACTTCTGATGAAATCAGATGGGTTGAGCAAGGAAGACTACACACCCGTTATACCAATGTAGTTATTGGTAGTGCTAGCGGTACTGGTGAGTCTGTATTTACAGTTACTTTCGCTGCTAAGCCTGATGGTACTGCTTATGCTGCTGGAGATGCTCCTGCTATTAGAGCTGGGCAAACTATTATGGTACAAGGACTAACCGGGGCAGGAGCGGCTACAGGACCTGTTGTAAAAGGAGTTGTTACCGTTGCTGGAGCTGCTGCTTCTGGCGACACCGGAACTTTTACTGCTGTTGCTTATACAGCTGCTAACTGGACAGGTGTTACTGGAGCTAGCGGGTATGCTAAAGCAAACGTGCTAGTATATGGATCTGAATTTGCTAAAGGAACCGACGGAATGGTTGGCTCCCTAGATTCTGACTACAGCTCTTACACTAACAAGCCTATTATCCTAAAAGATAACTACGCTATCAACGGATCTGACACTGCTCAGATTGGTTGGATTGAAGTTACTTCTGAAAATGGCGCTTCTGGTTACCTATGGTACCTAAAGTCTGAGCATGAAACCAGACTAAGATTTGAAGATTACCTAGAAATGTCTATGGTAGAAGCAGTTAAGAAAACTGGCTCTGCTGGTTCAGCTGCTGCTAATTATAGCGGTTCTGAAGGTTTCTTTGCTGCTCTTGAAGCAAGAGGTAATGTATACACAGATCTTTCTACAGATCTAGCATCTAACATGACCGGCTTTGATAACATTCTTAAGCAACTAGACAAGAATGGAGCTATTGAAGAAAACATGATCTACAGCAACAGAGCTTTATCTCTAGCTATTGATGATGCGCTAGCCGCTAAAAATTCTTATGGATCAGGTGGTACTTCTTATGGAGTATTTAACAATTCTGAGGATATGGCATTAAATCTAGGATTTTCTGGATTCAGAAGAGGTTCTTATGACTTCTACAAAACTGACTGGAAATATCTAAATGATTTTGCTACTAGAGGTGGTTTCGGTGATGTTGAAGGAGCTATTATTCCTGCAGGTACATCTACTGTATACGACCAAGATTTAGGTAAAAACATCAAGCGACCATTTTTACACGTACGTTATCGTTCTTCTGAAACTGATGACAGAAAAATGAAAACTTGGATTACTGGATCAGTTGGAGGTGCATATACTTCTAGCTTGGACGAAATGAGAGTTAACTTCTTATCTGAAAGATGTTTAATTACTCAAGGAGCCAACAACTTCTTCTTATTGAAGTAGTAAATTAATATAGCGGAGGGTGGTTACGGCCACCCTTTAGCTATTATCTTATTAAATTATATTATGAAAAATTGGGAAATTAAAGATAGAACTTATATTCTTAAAAACGGTATGTCACCGTTGACATACAAAATTAAAAGCACGGGCATGCTGTGGTTTGATGAAGCTAAAGGTATTAATAGAGAAATACGGTATGCAGAAAATCAAAAGTCATTATTTGTTGATGAACAAGATGGTTTTGCCCAACTTAAACATATAGTATTTCAAGATGGCGCGATTGTAGTGCCTAAATCACAACCTTTACTACAACAATTATTATCATTATATCATCCAGATAGATTAAACTTATGGGAAGAAATTGACAATGTAAAAGAAGCTGTTGATGATATAAGTATTATAGAGTTAGAGTTAGAAGCATTAAAATTAGTACAAGAGCTTGATGTTGAGCATCTTGAAGCTATACTTAGAACTGAAATTGGTTCTGATGTAACAACAATGTCTTCTAAAGAAATAAAAAGAGACTGTTATTTGTTTGCTAAAAGCGATCCAGAACTATTTATTGAGGTAGCAAAAGACGAAGATATTAAGCTTCGTAACTTAGCTAATAGATGTGTAGAAGCTGGTATTGTTAAACTAACAGATGATAATACAGTATTCAAATGGAGCACAAATGGTAAGAAAATTATGACTGTACCATTTGATGAACATCCATACGCAGCGTTTGCGCGATTCTTAAAAACAGATGAAGGCGTAGACGTTATGAAAGCTATTGAAAAGAAACTTTCATAAAATACCAGGTTATAGTTATTCGGTTAACTATAACCATCTAATAAATAAAAATAATAATGGTAAGCATAGACAACGTTTATAAAACAGTATTAAACATACTTAATAAAGAAAATAGAGGTTATATTACGCCAGCTGAAATTAATTCGCTTGCTAACCAGGCTCAAAATGAAATTTTTGAAGGTTATTTTTCTTTAAGGAACTATGTTGTTTCTAATGACTCAGATTACTCAGATATTAGAAAAAATGTAGAAGAAAAAATAGCTTTGTTTGAAAACGAAGAAACAATAAGCGCTGGAACATTTTCTAATGCTGCAGGTAATACTACTTCAAGCTACTATGCTTATCCTTCTAACTTTTTCAGGCTAGGTACTGTATCTACAAATGCTATACACGCAAGTGAAGTGTCAAGCCAAAAAATATTATATCTAAATAGATCGCCGCTTACTAAACCTACAGTAAATAACCCTGTATACGTTAGACATGAGGGTGGTGTAGTTATGTACCCAACGGCTGGAATAACTAGTATAGATATAAATTATATAAGAAAACCTGCTGAAGTAAAATGGGTTGGAGGTACTACAGCCGGCCAAGTGGTTGCTAATCTTAGCGCTTCTAATTATCAAAATTTTGAGCTGCACGCATCCGAAGAGCACGAACTAGTAGTTAAAATATTATCTTATGCGGGAGTAATTATAAGAGCTGCAGATATAACTCAAGCTGCGGCAGCAAAAGAACAACAAATAATACAATCTGAACGATAATGGCAGAATCAAGAAAAATATATACTAGTCAACAATATTACGCAAACTTTGAGGGTGACGCTGGTAATACTCCTGCTAATTTTAAAGGTTTAGGTTATTATAGTAGAACTAGTTTAGAGGATATTATAAATAATTTTATTGTTGCATATATTGGCGAAGATAAAGCTCTTGCTAAAGTTCCTCGCTATGAAGTAGATTTCTGGGCGCAAAGAGGTATGCAAGAATTTAGTTATGATATTTTGCATAGTGAAAAAAGTGTAGAAATAGAATTAGGATCAACTTTGCAGTTTCCATTGCCGCAAGATTATGTAAATTATGTTAAGGTTTCGCAGGTGGGTGAAGATGGTAAAAAAGATATTTTACTACCATCAAGAAAAGTAGATAATCCGCTAGCTCCTTTGCAGGATGGGGACCATGATTTTTTATATGACAGTAACGGTGAACTTCAGGTTGCAGCTAAATCAACTGCAATTACTAGATTTCAAGATCCTAATAACCCAGCTAATAGAACAAGGTCTTTAGAAGATAATTATAACTATGATGATGATGATTTTCCTTATCTTAATAAAAGATACGGAAGTAATCCTGAAGATATGTCAGGAGCTGGTACATTTTTTATAGATAACGAGGCGGGTGTAATATTTTTTGATAGTACCTTTAGTGGGAGACCTGACAACCTAATCATTTTAGACTATATTTCTGATGGTATTGCAGATAATGGAGACTTATCTAAGGTATATGTTCCAAAGCTTGCTGAGGATGCTTTATATGCTTACATGTTATATAATTTATCAAAGCTAAGACCATCAACAGTACAGTTAGCACCTTTATATAAAAAAGAAGCTAGCTCTAAAATGAGAAATGCAAAAATAAGACTTTCAAATTATAAGCTAGAAGAAATGGCTCAAGTACTACGAGGCAAAGCTAAATGGATTAAACATTAAATAAAATTAAATGGCAGAAAGCAAAAGAACGTTTCAGTCCGCTAAAATGGACAGAGACGCAGATGAAAGAATACTAAGACCTGGCGAATATAGAGATGCTTTAAATATTAGTGTAGATTTTTCAGAAGACGGCAATGTTGGAGCCATTGAAAATTTGAAGGGTAATGAGCTTATAGCTAATCAAAATATATATGGATTATCTTCTACAACTAATCCAAATGCTAAGGTAGTCGGGTCTTATGCCCACCCTGAAGAAAAAAAAATATATTATTTTGTTACAGGGGATAAAGCTGATGGAATTTTTGAATATGATGTTCAAAATAACTCAGTAAGTACAGTACTAATAGACTCTAGGCAAAATATTAAAGAAGACCTTTCTTCTTTAACTTTTCAAAAAGCTAATGTTTCGGCTATTGTGAAACAAAATGGAACAATTATTCCTACAGCCTTAATTGGTGAATTAGCTGTTGACACAGCTAATTTTACACCAAATACAACGGGCTCCGCAATATCTAGAAAAATTTCTATTAGAGTTAGAGTTCCTAATAATTATGAAAATGCAGGCAGATATGTTTCAGGTGTAGTTACCGCATCTCAACCAAGTATTACAGTACCTGAAGTTTTTGCTAATGACGCAACTAAAATATCCGAAACTACTGCTCAATTAAATGGGGGGCTAACAAATAATAGCGTAAATGTTACTGCAATAGGTTTTTACTATGGCTACAATACAGGAGGCACTGCTTTGACTTTATCAGAATTACAAAGTGGCGGAACAGGCGTTACAAGATTTACTTCTACAGTGTCGCCAGTAAAAAGTGATTTTAATACTACAGCCACTTCTTTAGTTAATAATAAACTAATTAGCTTTGTTGCTTTTGCTACAAACAGTGTAGGAACAAGCACTAGTGCGATAAAAACTTTTACAACGAAAGTAAGCCCACCTATAAATAGAATAAGCGGCTCAGAGTATGTTGTTGTGCCTGTTATTGATGATGATAATGCAAATGCAACTATTGACGAAATTAATGATAGAAATGTAGGGTACGGGTCTTATTTTAAAGATTCAGGCTATGCGTTTTTAAATATATCAGCGCCTTCATCAGATGGCCTTGAAGCAAATAAAACTGATATTGACGGATTACAAAATGCCGTTGCAGGTCAACCAGTTACTTCTTCTTTTTCTTCTAGTCCTTCAGGCATACAGTTTAGAGCCGGGACAGGCCCAGGAATTTTGGGAAGAGCTACTATACATTTAGATAATATGGCAGCTAATACAACATATGAAATTACTATTCCAAATATTGGTAACATAGCTTCTAAAGTGGTGCGTGTAAATAATGGAAATCCTTCGGGCACATATCATACTTCAACATTAAATTTAAATTTAAGCGGAGTGTTTGTTGCTAAAGCAAGCCTTGGCTCGGCATATAGATATAATGTTTCACCCGCCCCCTCAGCTTCTTATGTGTTAGGCCCAGTTTCTTCAGGTGAAAAAGCTCAATGCATAATACCTTTAAATAACGTAAACACTACCTTTACAGTAGACGCCGCACAGGCATTTGTTAGCGCTTTTGACCCTACAAAATTAGCCGTAACAGTTTCTGGAAAAACTGAGGGTGTAGATTATAACTACTACATTGAAAATACATCAATGGCTATATTTGGCAATGTACCAGGCATAATATTTGAGGGAACACCTTCTTTACTAGGAACAACCCCAACAGTTAATATAACATATACACCATAATGGCACAATTTCAAATAGCACCAGCAACAGAAACATCTGCAACAGTATCATTTACTACAGCCACTGGCATAAGAATAGATTCTATAGACAATAAATATAGTATGAATGTTAACTTTGAAGAAAATCAGGTTATACCATCAGGGGAAACTCTTTTTGTAGAAACAGAATTTGCACCAAAAAATTTAGAGGTAATTGATGGTGTTAGGCAAAATGACGGTTATGTTACCGTAGAATATACAGAAATATAATATGGCAAGTAATATATTAAATTTTAGTCCAGATAGACTCATTACTGGGATAAACATAATCGATGGTATGTTATTTTTTACAGATAACAAAAACGAACCTAAAAAAATAAACATTGAAAAGTTTAAAGGCAATTTAGTAGATCCCCAGTCTGGCGAAATCATAGAGGTATCTCATAACAAAACTACCAAAATATATGGCAGAGATTTTAAAGAAAGAGATATTACTGTGTTAAAAGAACATCCGGTGGAAACATTAAGCCCTTTACTAACAGAAAGTGCTGATTTAGAGCCTAATGAGGTGCCTAGTTATACTACTTATAATCCAGATCCATTGCCAGGCTCAACAGAAGGCGGCGCTTCAAGCGAAATCGTAAATTCTGTATTAAGTAGCGGACTAAAAATAACAAATAAAACAGACCCAGCTTCTTCTTCAATTGACAATGTTTTTCTTCGCGCTATGTATTCCGGAACAAATGATTTAGTGGACCACGGATTTATTTGGTCACAAGATTATTCAACTGCTGGAGATTTAATTGCAAATGGAACAATAATTTCTTTAGGAGCTAATAAACAAGAAAGTACTCTTACCGACTACGGAACTTTTTTTAATTCAGAGATTTTAGCAACAGAGCTAAATGCAGCTAAAGAAATTATTTACTTTTTACCATATGGCCAACAAAGAGATCTTGATGGCAAAGTATATACTTACGTAGGGCAATCTAATAAAATAGAAGTTCAAGAGTTTAAAATTTTAACAGGTGCTAATGCTATAAATACGTCTAAATCAATAACTTCTCTAATAGTAAACGCAAATCAACGGGCAGGGTCGGGTGAATCTATAGGTTTAGATAGATTAGCTGTTGACTTTAATGCGAGTTATGATGATGATGGAGTTTGGGCTGAAGATGTTGGTTTCTATATAAGCAAAGGGTATGCATTAAGCACTGATACTGTAACATTAGAAGAACTAATAGATAGCGCTAATTATGATTCTAAAGTATCTATTGAAAATATTAATTTAGAATTGCCGGCAGACCTTAGAGGTAAATTAGCGCTCAGTTCTAAATATTTTACAGGAAATGGCGCTTATTCTTTTGAACAAGGTTTAAATTATTTTTATGTTGCTTACATAAAAGCAAGTAATGGCATAACTTATTATTCATCAAACTCATTTTCAAGTGGCTCAACTTCTCCTAGTTTAACCGAAAATGTAATAACAAAAATCGAAATTACTCCAAGTCAAAATGGAGAAGGGGTAAAACCCCAAGTAAAAAATATAACAGGCGTAAGTATTAACGCCTCTCCGTCTTCTGCAGAAATAAAAGGTGAAATATTATTTCCTTCTATAACAAATGCAAGAACTGGTTTTATAACTGAGTATGGTTTTTATTTTTCTAAAAAGCTATCAAATTACCAACAATTTATAACTGCTTTTTCTGGCGGTGTTCAAGCGAATGGGTCGCCTGTAGATTCTGGGTTTCCTGATACTTATAAAGTAGCGGTAGAATCAAATGCTAATGGTGTCTCTAATGTTGATATTAATGATTCTTTGTTCTCATACAATGTAGGCAATAAACTAACCTTAGAAGATGGAGAAATTGTATATTTTATGGCATATGCAGTTTCTAGCTTAGGAGCAGAAGGGGTAGCAACAGAAAAAGGCATAACAATTTATCCAGAGGTTGCTAGGGTAGCAGCGGGAACAGGAGAAGACGGGCTAGAACCCTCTATAAGTATATTAAAGTCTGATTATAGTATAACTAGTTCAGATATACGGGGGCCAGTAGCTTTTAATATAACATATAGAATAGACTATGTCCCGCCGGGTAGATCAGTGGAAAGCTCAGGCGTTTACTTAGCGATACCTTTAGGAGCAGGTATAAATGCTGTTACGGCTAAAGAAGGCTTTAAATCACGTAAAGTGATAAAAGAAAATCCATCTATGCACACACAGGCTAAGAATTTTACTTTTACAGCAACTTCAAGCAGCGTAGACCACGAAAATGTTGGTGACTACAATGCTACAGTAATACCTCCATCTCATAGCACGCTAGATATAGAAGCGTACAAGCAGGCAGGAGGTAATTATTTATATGGCTATTCTTTATTTGCTTACATGTATTTAGATAATGGAGAAGAACATTTTAGTAATATTGTTTCTGGCCCTAATGCACATAAATTTGTTTTTGATAGTTCTAAAATTTCTGGAAATGAGGGGGCTCCTACTATAAATACATATAATAATGATTTGCGAGCTATAGATAAAGCTTCAATAAGAAATAACACATTTAAGCTTTTAGGTGCAATTGGTAGTGATGGGAAGGTAACTACGCCCCACGCCGCTAATGAAGTTGGATTTTATATAAGTACAGTACAGCCAAATTTTAGTACTGGATATGGAGGTTTTGTGTCGTTTGAAGAAGCTATGTCTACTTGGGTTGCAGATTCAAATACTGTAAAGCTGCAGTTAACAGGTTCTGCAATAACGGCTGCAAGAACGCATTCAACCACCGGGGGTACGCTTACCTTTCAAGATTTTGAATTAGTAGTAAATGCTACAAACTTTCCGCGTCTTAATACAGATACTGCTCCAACAACATATTATTATAGAGCGTTCTGTACACCATCAACGCAAACTGATACAAGCCTTAATAAAACAAAATTTGGAGGACAATTTGAAGTTACTACTATACCTGGAAGTCAATCGCAAAATACTAATCCAGTAGTAACAACAGATAGTTACGAAGCTTTGGACGGATTTAGTTTTAGTTTAAGGGGCACAGCTAAACCAACAGAAAATACTTATACTATAAAAACTAAAAAGTTTTATTATAAAGATTCTAGTCATTTTCCATCAAACCCAACAGCGGCGCAAATAATAACCGAGCTTCAAGACCCTACAGGAAGAAACTCAGTTACCGCAACAGGAGATGATTCTTTTTCTGCTAGTGTTAATCTTTCAAATGTAGACTACTATTTTGTAGCTGCGGTTACAACAGAATTAAATGGTACTGAAAGTTCAGAAGTTTTTGCTTCTAGGGGCGTAAAAATACCAAATTCTAATTCCGTTGTTACTGCCGAGCCTTCTGTATCAATAAGAACTTTAAATATCCTACAGGGCAACCCTCCTACGCTAGGGGCTAAAATTACAGCTGGAGAATCAACAATTTCTAGCAGAGGATTTTATTGGATTGGCAAGCAAGGAACTAATAGTTTAGCAAAACCTAGCACAGGCGCAGCTCTGAAAGCTGCTGCAACGTCAGTTCCTTCTGGGCAAGTTGGCGGAACTATTTCTAGTAGTAGTACAAATCAACATTTTTATGAAGCTTTTAGCAATTTTAAATCAGATTACACCTATTACTTTTCAGCTTTTGCAATAAATAGCAAAGGGGAAACAATAACACCGCCAAGAACTATCCCAATAATACAGGCTAACAAACCAAAAACGTTAAAGGCTACGCCTACATTCGTATCATTTGATAGCAAGGGAACTAGAGGTGCCAGTGGTACAATGCAAACTATATCAGTGCAAACTACACCGGTTGCCAATGCTTGGAGCTGGAAAGTTACAAACTTCAAAGGAACGTATGAAGCGCCTAATGTGGTTAGAGAAACATCGGGTGGGGTCGATAAACTATTAATAAAAGGTTTTCCATTAAACTCAACAAATAATACAGAAGCTAAATTAACTATAACTCATAAAGAGGATGCTTCAATAAAAACAGAAATTATAATAAAACAAGACGGTAAATACAATGATAATTTTCACTATACGGAAGATCCAAATGATTATAGCGATTATCAACCAATAGGATTTTATTACTAATTGTTTAAAATATAAATAATGGCAGAAAAAAAATTACCATTTGAAAAAATTTTTCCGTATTTAAGTTATAGATGGAGATATGACGATGGCGAGTATTCTCCTTACGCTCCTTTTACCGAAGTTTTGTTTATACCAGAAAATGAAAGTAGCGATCAAGAAAAATACGAAAATGGTTTTAATGTATTTATGACTAATGATACTGAAAAAATTACAATTAGTCAATTACCAATAGGTGGTCCTGATGTAGTTTCTGTAGATATTTTATATACAGAATCTATTTCTTCTACAATTTATATTTTAAAAACATTGAACATCCCTTTAGATCAAAGAGGGAAAAACTATCTTAATGATATAACAATATCCGAAAGATCAATTGGTACTGCTTTACCTAACTCTCAATTAAATAGGCATTTTGATAGTGTGCCTAGATTCGCTAAAGCACAAGAAAGTACATCTAATAGAATAATTTACGGTAATTATGTGTCAAAATATAATCAAGAAGAGCTGGATATAAATGGAATGCAAGGTCCTATACAAATTCAACCTTTTGTAGAAGTTATACCAGGTAAAACATCGGGTAGATCCGTAAAAACAAATAGAGATTATGGAATAGGCGTAGTTTACATAGACAAATTTGGAAGACAAGGGGGGCTACTTGTTGATAAAGCTAAACCGGGTGATACTTCGGGTGGTTCATCAATAAAAACAAATTTTACATATAATAACCTTATTTCATTAGGTGCGTGTATAAAATCTAAACCGCCGTCTTGGGCTAAGTATTACAGGTATTTTGTTAAAGATACTTCTGCTGACTTTCATAATCTTACCGCTTATAATACATATAATGATGTTTCGTCTGGAGGAGAAACTCCTAATGTTTATTTACAGTTTAAGTCTACAGATAGAAATAAACTAACCGAAGAAACTTTTTTAATACCAAAAAGACATAATCATTTAACCGGAGGTAACGTAATTTTTAATGAGTCTTCTAAAATACCTATATTGGCTATTGAAAATGAAGCACCTGATGTTGTTAAAGCGCAGCTAACAGGAAGAATTACTAGTAATTTTCATAAAATTGATTACCAAAGTGCTAATTTAGTTGTAAGCGAAACAAATAACACGGTTAGCGCTCTTAGCGTTGGCCAAACTGTTATTTACATGAAATTTGCTACTAATGAGTATACAAAAACATTTTCAAAAATAGAAGAATATTTCGCGGCAAATAACAATACAACTAAATTTAACGAAATAGGCACTCCTCCAGCTACTGTAGATTGCACAGCATTTCCTGAAAGAATGGCAATACAATTTAGAAGAGTTGGAACTGCAGGAACTTCTATAGGCGGCGGTTATAGTAATACTCTATCTACCAAAAAACTTTTAATTGACAGTATACAATTATTAACATCATCTGGAGTAAATAATGTATTAAAAATAACTGTATCAAATAGAATAGATGATAATAATGAAATAACTGCAGGAACAGGTGTTGATATAGCCGGAATTGATTTAAACCCTACTGAAACTACTGAAGGTAGTCAAATTTTAGTTGATGCGGAATCTGCTGTGTTTTTTAGAAGAAGCTTAAGTGACGACGCTTTAGATAAAATTAAAGGTTCGTTTTTTGTAAAAGTACCTAGAGCACCTATTACCTTAACTGCTAATAATAGAATTAATACTAGATCATTACCTGTTGGGCAAAGTGAGTTTGATGAAGACGGAAATGTTGAAAGTTTAAGATATATAGATTTTGAAACTGAACCAGGTGATGATTCTAATTTAGATCTTTATTGGGAAACATCAAAAACCTTTACAATTAGCGAAGACCACGGAAATGATAATATAATACCTTGGTCAAATTGTATTGCAAGTACAGAGGAAGATTCAAGTGAAATTTATTTAGAGTCTACTAGAATATTAGATAAATTTAATTCAACTCAATTAGTAAAAAGTATTAGAGTAAATACGCCTGATATAAATTATGCTGAAGAAAAATTAAGCACAGGCTTAATATTTTCAGGTTTGTATAATTCAAGAACAGGTATAAATGAATTAAATCAATTTAGTTTAGCTGATGGTATAACAAAAAACTTAGAGCCAAATTATGGTGGTATTCAAAAGCTATTTGCTTTAGATACAAACTTAATTGCGCTGGCTGAAGATAAAGTATTCAAAATATTAGCAGACAAAGACGCTTTATTTAATGCTGATGAGGGCGTAAACGTTACAGCCACTAATTTAGTATTAGGGCAAGCAATGTCTTATCAAGGTGATTATGGTATAAGCACTCATCCAGAGTCGTTTGCATTTTTTAATAACAATGCTTATTTTACAGATGCTAAAAGAGGCGTGGTATTGCAATTATCACCTGCTAATGGACAAATATTTCCAATTAGCTCAATAGGAATGTCAAACTTTTTTAGGGACAGATTAGGTGCTTTAAACGCAGGTGCAAAGCTCATAGGGGCTCATAACGGATATAAAAAGCAATATCTAATATCAATACAAGGGTATAATCAAAATGATGCTTCTATTGGCTCTGAAGCAATTCCTAATGAAACATCGGAAATAACATTAGCGTATAGTCCAAGAGCTAAAGGCTGGACATCAAGATTTAGTTTTATACCAGAATCTGGTGTAACATTAAATAGTAAATTTTATACATTTAAAAGCGGTAAAGTATATTTACATAATTCTAATACAGCTGCTAGAAATAATTTTTATGGCGTACAGTATAACTCTGAGGTGCAAGTGATATTTAATGATAACCCAACTTTTATTTCAGATTGGCTATCTATTAACTATGAAGGCAGCGAAGGCTGGGAAGCTGTAGAAATAATTGGCGACCAAGATTCACAATTTGGAATTACTAATGTAAGAATATTAGATTCTGAAGATTCTGGCTTTTTAGGTTGGTTCTTAAAAGAAGGTAAATATAGAGGCGCTATTGTAGGCACGCAACCTGTATATATAATTAATCCTGGAGGATCGGTTGGGGCAGACGGGCTTTGGCCCCTTATACAAGATGGTTCAAATACACAAGATATATCTGGTACTAAAGGATTTTTCCAAAAAACTAGATTTAGAAACTCTGGCACTACAACAAAAGAATTGTTTGCTGTAAGCTCAGAATATTATATAAGTCAAACTTAAAATAAATAAATAAAATATGGCATTACCAATAATGGGTATAATCGGTGGCGCAACACAAATTGCAGGCTCTTTGATTGGCGGCGGGGCCAGGCGTAGGGAAGCTAGAGCTGCGGCTGCGGAATTTTCCGCTCAAAAACAGGCACTGCAAGACTTTCAATTTACTAATGAATTTGCTGGTTTAGAAAACGTTTTTGAAGATGCAACCGTTAATCAACAAGCCGCTCAATTTCAGGGACAACAAACTGATGCGGCGTTAGCACAAGCTTTACAAGCCGCTACTGTTTCTGGTGGAGCTCCAGGCGGAGCGCAGGCTATAGCACAAGCTGCTTTGCAATCTAAAGCTGGCATATCTGCTGATATTGCAAGACAAGAACAAGGTAATCAAGCTAGAAGAATGCAACAAGAAGCAAGGCTTCAGCAAATGGAAGCAACAGGTGCTGCAGCATTGCAACAACAACAATATGGCCAACAGCAACAATTGTTAAATTTAGCATCTGCTAGAAAAGTTGCTGCTGATCAAGCAAGAGCGGAAGCTACAGCCGGGTTAGTTGGTGGTATCGGTAGTTTAGCTGGTGGTATTGGAACTGCTGCTTTTGCCCCAGGTAGCTTTACAGACAATTTGACTAAAAACATCGGGGGAGTGCCTGAAACAGGGGCCCAAACAGTAATCAAAATTGTTAAGTGATGAGAGACTTATTAAAATACGGACTGATAGCATCAGCGGGGCAGCCTAGAAGCTTAACAGGTGAAGCTTTAATCGGATTAGGTGCTTTGCTTTCTCAAATGGATTTTAAGTTAAGCAAAGATGAAGAAAAATCTGATGATATTGAAATAACAGATGAGCCAACTGAAGAGTATTTAAAATATAAAATATTCGGGGATGTTGATCAAAAAGCTGAGGATAAAAAAGTTCAGAAAAAGTATGATGATGCAATGGCTTTTGATCCTAATTCAGTTCAAGTTGAAGATCCATTTCAATATGATAAAAGCGATTTTGGCATTATGACACCCCCAGAACAAGTTGTTCAAGATTCAAATAACGATGGAAGCGAAGATACATTTATTAATTTAGAAGAAATTAAGCAGGAGGCACGCGATAGAGTTATTAAAGATACCACAGGTAGAGGTACATCTTCAATATCAAGCATGGGTTTAAATACAGAAAGCCAAAAATTTGATGAATTTTTACAACGACTTGATAGCTCAGATAAAAAAAATTTTGATGCTCAAAGCGTAATGGATATTATCAATCAACAAGCTTTAATTGATAAAACATTTGGTAAAAAAACTAGCACTTTTAATAGGCTAAAACCAGAGGTGTTACAAATATTAGACAGTGCAAGATATAAAAACAAAGGTAAAGACGATACACCTTTGCACAGGGTTGCTCATATTACTAATTCACCATACCTTAGAACAGACGATGTTGACTACAGGCAAATGCGCCAAGCTACTGCACCTGGTTATACAGGCGAAATAGGTAAAGCTGCTATTGAAGGTTATAATTTAGTTATTGATAAATATAACTACGATCAAGCTGTTAAAGCAGATTATGAAGAAGAAATAGAAGACCAAATGGGCTCTTTAAATGTAGAGGCTGACTTTTTAACTGATCAAGCTAGACAAGACTATTTAGAGCTTTCAATGGGCAAAAAGAAAAAATTAAATGAAGCTTTTAATTCTTATGCCAATGGTGATATAAGTAAATTAGATTACGAAAATGTAAAAGCTAGTTTAGTTTCAGAATTACAATCTGCTGCTGCTACACGTACTAATATAACTAATTCAATAAAAGATTTTATTGAAAACAAAGGTACCATTGACACAGAAGCATCTGACCCTGAAATGTTAGATTTTCTTATGACTGGTGAAAAAAGTCCGGAAAGAATATCTATAAAAAACATTGATGGTGTTGATTACGTTACAGGAACAACAAGAGGTGGTAGAGGTTTTCAAATACCTACATCGAAAATAGCAAATGGAACTGCTGGTTTTAGAGTTGTTAAAAAAGCTAGCTTAGCGCCTGTAATATCAGGAGCATTGAAAAATATTAATGCTTACACCTCTACTGTAAAAACAGATTTAGGTTTTGGAGTTTCAACACCTAATCCTGAAAAAGCAAGAAATATTGGTATTGCGAGTATAAGAACTAATTTAGGTTCAAACGAAGCTGATCTAAGATCTATAATGTCTCAAATATACGGTGTTAATCATACAGCTTATCAAAACTTTTTAGGTAGTGATCCTACCGCTAATAAAAGTGCAATGCTAGATGATGCTGCTGAATATTTATATGATACGCAGGTAGCTGAAAAGTATTTTCCTATGACTAAAACTACTAAGTTTACAACAGAAAGAACAGGTAGTACAACGGCTGGGGAAAGAAAAATAGCTAAGATAAAAGCAGACTTAGATAAGTTACCACCATTATCTAGTACCACTCTTTCTAATTACGCTTCACAGTTAGATAAAAAAATATACGAATTGAAAGAAGATCCTAAAACAGGTAGCTTTTATATAAATGATTTTAAAAATAAAAGAAGAATAAACCTACCATCAGACCCAATTGAGGCAAAAACTGAAATAGCAGGCTACGCTGGGGTTACAGGCTATCAAAGCGGACGAACGCAAAATGCAGAAAACTTTAGAACTCAATATAAATACTAATGCAACAACTTACAGAAGAACAAAGACAAAAACTAGACGGTATTGTTCAGCAAATGATCAATAACAGTGAGTCAGAAGCTAATATACAATTTGTTGTGAATGATTTTAAATCTAAATATACGGGAAAGACGGATGCCACTGCGGGGGAGACTGCGACTGTAGTGGCAGATCAACCAAGCGAATTGGGTTTGCAGTCGGAAAATGGTTTATCGGAGCAACAAGTAGAGCCTGAGGTTCCAACGTGGCTTGAAGAAACTTTTGGTCAAGATACTTTTGGTGTAGATTTTGCTAGCGATATGTATCGTGCTGTAAAATCAGGATGGAGACAATCAAGTGCTGCTGGTGAAATAGCAGATGTTTTTGCAGGCGATGTTTCAGATGAAAAATTAAATGTATATAGAGATAGTATAAAATATATACAAGATACAGCTCAGTCTGAAGAAATGCAGAATTACCAGCGCAACGTTCAAAAATATAAAGATGAAGGTGACGGCGGTTTTTTAGCAGGTTTAAAAGCTTTTGTAAAAAATCCTTCCATAGGGCCTGAAGTTATGTTATCTTCACTATCTCAAATGGTGGGTACTGCTGCGGAAGGCGGTGCGGTATCAGGATTAGTAGCCGGAGGCGCTGCCACTGGAGCTGCTGTTGGCGCTCCTACTGGTATAGGCGCTGTAGCGGGTGCTGTAGCTGGTGCTCAAGGTTCCGCTATGATGGCTATGGAATCATTGAATACTTTTAGCGAACTTCTACAGGAAAAGGTAAAAGACAATAACGGTAACTTTGATAACAATGAAGATCTTCGTAAAGTTTTAAACGATGAAGATCAAATGAGTGATTTATACCGCAAAGCTATAGGTAGAGGTGTTGCTATTGGCGCAATAGAAGCTCTTTCTGGGGGTATTGCAGGTAAAGTAGGTGCAGTAGCCGGAAAAGGATTAGGTAAGCTTAAAAAGGCTGGTAGACTAGCCGGCGCAGTAGGCGTTGAAGCTGTGGGCGGGTCTTTAGGTGAAACAGCGGGTATGTTAGCGGCAGACCAAGAATTAGCTGGTGAAGAAATATTTTTAGAAGGTATAGCTGGTACAGCAATGGCTCCTGTATCTATTGCAGCTCAAACATTTACTGGTAATCCACAATATGTAGTAAACGGTAAAAAAACTAAGCAAAACGAAGGCAAAGCAATTATAAAAGATATGGTTGCTAATTCTACAGATGAAGAATTTGCTGGTATGCGCGTTAAAGTTAAAAACGATGACAAGCTAGCAGAAGAAGTTCAGAATCGACGTAGAAAAATAATAACAGAAAACAAAGAGGCTGTAAAGAAAAAAATTCAGCCTGAAGTTGATTCTGATTTAAAAGCTAAACTTAAATTAAAGCTTAAAAAATCAAAAGCTCAATTAAAAGAAGTGCGAGAAACCGATGGCGATGCCGCGGCAGAAGCATTTGAAATTCAAATTGATAAATTAGAAAAACAACTTAAGAAAGTTGATGACTATATAGATTTTCAACTTGATGAGCTTAATGAAGATGAAATGCTAGATCTTATGAATATGGATGATGATATTTCATTATATCAATCTATATTAAATGATCCTAGCTCTTCTGAAACAGCTAAAGAGGCCGCCAAGCAACAGCTTGAGGTTCTTAAGTCAGCGCAGCTTTTAACAGTAGCTAATACAGATTCTGCTGATATGGCTAACCCTGAGGGGCCTCAAAAGAAAAAAAATATTGATCTTTCTAAAAAAACACAAGAAGCATACGAAAAAAAAGGTAAAAATTCTTGGGGTGAGGTTTCTGAATTACAACAGGGGCTAATTAGGTCAATAGCAACTTCATTCTGGTCTAAAATAGCACCAGACAAAAGAGTGGGTACTTATGACGATTTTGTAGCCGCTTTAACAACAGGCAAAGGTGGCTTAAGAGATTTAGTTAGAACATATGATCCGTCAACAGGTGTACCGCTTGCGGCATACTTAGCCAACAAAAAATCAGGATTACGAGTAAGAGCAAACAGACTTGTAAAAGGACTCGTCAAACAAGACATCGATAAAGATTTAGATAGTAAAGAGGCGTTGTCTCAATACTCAGAAGGAATTGATATTGATAAAATGGATTTAGGTCCCGAGTTTTTACACCAAAAATTAGGTTTAGGTAAAGAACTTGGCGATTTAACTAACGATGTAGAAGTTGGTTTACAAAAAACAATAGTAGAATTAGAAAAATTAGGCGAAGTTACTCAAAAGAAAAGACAAGCTGAAGCTGAAAAAGCTTTTAATTCTATATTTACAAATAAATACGATAAAGCTATTAAAAAGTTTATTGGTAGTAATACTAAAAACAACGATAGCTTTAGCAAATTTATAAATAATAATTTTGAAACATTAAAAACAATTGCTTTAGGCAATATTGATTTTCAAAAAGGTAAGGGTATTTCAAAACATTGGAATAAATATCCACCGAGTAAACAAGACTTTTTAGATTATTATGAGGCTAAGAATGAACAAGCGTCAACTAGAAATGATAGAAAAAATAAACTTGTAAAAGCAATTGAAGCACAGCTTGCCGCAGATGCTAGAAAATCTTATTTTGAGTCAAGACAAGCGGAACAAGAAGCTTTTAACATTGAACAACAAATATCATTTCAACAAGCGCCGCAGGAAGTTAAAAAAATTAGAATATTTGACTTTGATGATACATTAGCTAAAAGTAATTCACAAGTGCTATACACGCTACCTGATGGGACTACTGGAAAGCTAAACGCAACTGAATATGCTAAAAGAGACCAAGAGCTAAAAGATAAAGGAGCTACGTTTGACTTTTCTGAATTTAGCAAAGTTATAGACGGTAAGAAGGGGCCTTTGTTTGAAGTAGCGCAAAAAATAAATGCCGCTAGAGGTAATGAAGATTTATTTGTTCTAACAGCTAGACCTGCAGATTCAGCTGGTCCAATACAAGAATTTTTAAAATTAGCTGGACTAGATTTTAGGAAAGAAAATATTATTGGTTTAGGTGACGGAACTGCGCAGGCTAAAGCTGATTGGGTGCAAGGCAAAATAAATGAAGGTTATAACGACTTTTATTTTGCAGACGACGCTATTAAGAATGTAGATGCTGTTAAAAATGCACTCGACAATGCTGATGTTAAAGGTAAAGTACAGCAGGCTAAGGCGTATCAAGAGGCTGTTGAAGAGATAACTGCCGGAAGTGTTGAAGTTATGCCTGAAGCGCCACAAGGAGACTTAGAAGGTCAATTAGACGACTTTAGAGATTTAGCTGAAACTTTAGGATTAGGAAGATTAGAGAGAACCAGCAATGAAATAAGAAAAAAAGTGCACGAAGGGTTAATGAATTTAGCCAAACAAGGGCGTTTATCTCTAGAGGCATTAGACTGGTTTAAAATGGGGTCAAGGGGGCGTAAAAAAGTTGATGGGCAAAGAGTTGATATGCCTGCGGGTGGTGGAATTTATTTTAACCAAACAGATCCTACGTATATAGATTTAAAAAACGCTATAATAGCGTCTAATGCTAAACCTAATACTAAAATAAAACCATTAGCTGTTACACCAGAAGCTACTACAAAAGGTACTAAAGCATATACAGAAAATCAAAAAAGACAGGCGCAAAATGATAAAGCTTTTTCTGAATTTATTGGTTTTATTGACGAAATTATGCAAGAAGACGTACTATTAGCGGCTATTTTAATACATGATGCATCCGCAGCTACTGACGGCATAATAAAAGTTGTTGCTCCTCTGCGATATACAACTAAAAATTTAGAATTTGGCACTGAGGGGACAAAGTACGGTTCGGATTACAAGAAAAATGCCGTAAGAAACTGGAGAGATGAGCACACTATGACTGCTAGCACCGTTGCTAATTACATTGGTATTGCGGCTAAAAAGGCAAAAAACGGCGCTCGAAGTATATTGCCTTTAATTAAAAAACAATATTTTAGAACTTTACTTTCTTTAAAATATGACGAAATAGTTGAAAAAGGGGGATTTGCATCTACCATGCAAAAAACTTTTCGTTTAATTTATTCTAATACACTTGGTCGCTATTTCAATGATAGTACAAATTCTATAATGGGAGGGATGGATCCCACTAATTTAGTTAACATAGAAACAGGGCAAACAGTTGCAGAAGAGTTTGGCTTTAAAGAAAGAAGTGGTGTTTTATTAAATTTAGAATTAACAGAACAATTTAAAGATAAAACTCCAGATAAAATACAATCTAAAATTGAGCTGCAAGAAGACAGTATACCGGATCCTGAATTATCAGGAAATGAAAGAGTAGAGGCTTTATCTGATTTATTGCAATCTGCTTATGGTACAAATGTATTTAAAACGAAAGACGAAGCTATTGAATATTTAGTAGGGCTTGGGGTTTCAAAACAAAAAGCAGAAGGGTACACTAATCAGAAAGGATTTAGACTTCCCGGAGCAATATTCATTAATGAAGAAAAAGCTGGTGTTGACACTGCAATGCATGAGTTTACTCACGAATGGGCGGATTTAGTAAATGACAAAGATCCAGATTTATTCAATGCAATATATGATAAGCTAAGGGCTCATCCAAGATTTGAATCTGCTATAAAAAGAATGGCTGACTCAGATATATATTCTCTATATGAGGTTGATTCATTCAAATACAAGAATGAAGTAATGGCTCATATATTAGGTGAAGAAGGTAAGTCGCTTTACGAATTATTTGAAGGTGATACTGAGGCAAAAACATTAATTGATAAATTCTTTGATTATGTTAGAGAAGCTTTAGGGTTTGATCCAACAATTAAAAACTTTGCTGATTTAACTGTGGAAGAAGTTACTAAGCTGGCTGTAAAGGATATATTAGAAGGTAATCCTGCAGCAAACTTTGACAAATTGCAAAACGTTGCTGAAGGTAAATCTTGGTTTCAAAAATCTGAAGCTAGTATTAGTAAAAGCGCTAAAGCAAAATCTGATCCTATAGTAAGAGCTTTAAATAAATTAAAGTTATCATATAGAGAAAATAAAAATTTAGCACAAGCTATAAATGACGCATATACCGAAGTAGAAGGTATGATGGAGTTCATAGACTTTGTTAGGCTTATATCTAAAAATACTAAAGAAGTTCCTGCTGGTAAATCAAAAATGTTACTCATAGGAAAAGCTGAACTTATTAAAGCCGATAAGATTGCTCAAGAAAGCGCTAAAAAACAAGCTGAGGACAAAGTAAATGAAGAGCAGGCTTCTAAGCTGCAGTCTATGTTTAGAAGAATAATTTACCAAGCAAAGGGTGAAGGTGCTAAGGCATCAAGATGGTTTATTCCACCTAATGCTGAAGATTTTAAAGGTTTGCTATACGCATTCTTACCCAAAGGTCAATTAGGCGTTGATGCACGCAAATGGATGGAAAAGAATTTGCTAAAACCATATTCAAATGGTATTGCTACTCTTGACACTGAAATACTTCATAAGTCTAAAGCTTGGACTGATATGTCTAAAGGTTTTAACTTTGAAGAAAAAGTTGGTGGTACACCATATACTTTAGGTGATGCTATTAAAGTTTACAATGCACTTAAAGAAGGTGTTGATCCAGGTATTGCTAAGAAAAAACATTTAGATGCGCTTATACACGCTGTAGAAAGTAATTCTGAAGTATTAGACTTGGCCAACGAAGTTGCTGAATCATTCCCGATTAAACTTGAATCAGGTTGGCAAACAAGAGCGTTTGCTAAAGAGATTTATGATTCTATTAATAATGGTGCACGTAAAAGACATCTTGAAACATTTAGTAATAATGTTGATGCTGTATTTACAGACGCAACACTTGATTTAATTGCAGACCAATACGGTGAAAAATATAGACAAGCAATAGTATCTACGCTACGTAGAATGAAAAGCGGTAGAAATAGAGTGTCTACTGATGCTAATGCAAATGTTTATATGAACTGGTTAAATAGAGCAGTTGGAACAACAATGTTCTTAAATACTCGTTCTGCTGTATTGCAGTTACTATCTACATTAAACTTTATAGGTAAGCCTGGTAATAATATATTCCAAGCTACTGCAGCATTTGCAAATCAAAAGCAATGGAAGGCAGACTATAATAAACTATGGAATAGTGATTATTTAGCTAATAGGCGAGATGGCGCCAAGTTCGATGTATTAGCAGATGAAATTGCAGAAGGACCACAAGGATTAAATAAAATACTTAAGTTTGGTTTCTTGCCAACAAGATATGCGGATAGCTTTGCTATTGCTCTTGGAGGTGCTGCATACTATAGAAATAGAGTTAACATGCTAATGAAGGAAGGAATGAGTGAGGCCGATGCCGAAGCTCAGGCTATGATTGATTGGAGAGCTACTGCTGAAGAATCTCAGCAATCTTCTGATCCATCTAAAATTTCTGAAATACAAGCATCGTCAATTGGTAAAATAATATATGCTTTTGCTAACACACCGTTTCAGTATGCAAGGATAACAAAAAGAAAGTTACAAGATATTTCGTCTGGTAGATCTGCAGCGGCTGGTACTATGAGAACAGATATGCAATCTATATTGTATTATTCTGTTGGCCAAGCTATAATGTTTAATGCATTGCAAAGCGGCTTAGTAGCTTTACTTAATTCTAATGATGAAGAAGACGAAGAGTTAAAAGATGAAAAATATGCATTAATGTTAGAGCGTACTTTAACTTCTTTTGCTAAGTCTACAGGTAATCCCGGCGCTGTTGCATCAACTTTATATGCAATGATGAAAGAAGGTTATATGCAGCAGACTGGTAAGAAAAGACCCGACGCTAATGCCTTCGCTATAACAGCTACATCTATATCTCCACCTTTGAATTCTAAGATTAGAGATTTAGCCGGCGCTTATAGAGCTTTTAATAAAATAGAAGAGGGTGATACATTTACGCCTTCTTTAGATAATGAGGCTTTAACTATGGCAGGTGAAGTTGCATCATTTGGCGGTGTACCTTTGGATAGAGTAATAAGGAAAGCAAGACATTTAGCAGCAATTAAAAATGAAGAAGCCGAGTTATGGCAGAAGATTTGGATGCTTGCTGGGTGGAGTAGTTGGGAGCTTGGTGTTAAGGAAAGTAAAGACACTGAGTTTAAAGCTATAGATTTTAAAGATGTAGATTTTAAAGAAGTAGAGTTTAAAGAGTCTGCATTTAAAAAGTTAGAAGAAGGCATAGCCGGAAGAGCAAACAAAGATGGCACTATAGAGATAGACCCCAACCTATCTCCTGTTGAACGTGAAAAAACTATTGCCCACGAAAAACAACACATAAAAGACATGAAAGCTGGTAAGCTAAATTATGACGATAATTATGTATATTGGAACAATAGCAAGCACGAGCGTAAAAATGGCAAGATTATTTATAAAGGGAAATCTTATATAGAGGGCCATCCTAGTTTACCTTGGGAAAAGAAGGCATATAATGCTGAACCGAGTACCAAAGATATTAAGCGTAAAAAATTATATGCTTAAATAAAAATAGGGGATGATACCAATTACGGCGTCATCCCCTTTAATTATTTAAAATATTAAACCAATACCAAAACCAACGATAGGTCCGACAATAGCCCATATTTCTAAGAACCTAATTCTTTCAAGTTCTTTCTGCGTAAACACATTATCTTGCGTGTCTAAAATTAAATTAGCAGCTTTAGCTTTAGCTTCTAATAATTCTTTTTCTAACTTTTGTACTTTTTGTTTTAAAGTCATAATATATAATTTAAATTATCCATCGCAGCTTAAACAATCAGGATCCATAGCTGCTGCCGCTATATCTCCTCTTAATACAGATTCTGTACGTGTATAATACAAAGTTTTAATACCTCTTTTCCATGCTTCAATATGCACCTGGTTTAACCACCTAGGCGGTGCTTCTGATGGGAACGCAAGGTTTAAACTTACAGACTGGTCTATATAGTCTTGTCTTATACCTGCCTGCTTAACTAATTCCAGTTGATTTATTTCTTTAAATGTTTTAAATACATTGATTACTGGCTCTCCCCCTTCTTGGTTAAGTCTTCCTCCGTGATCGTAATACCATCCGTTAAGTTGTTTAATTCCTTGAACGGATCCACCATCTTCCAAAATTTTATCCCAAGTTTCTTTATTATTGATTCCAACTTTTCTTAATACTTTTTCTAATTCCTTATTTCTTCTAATAAATGTTCCCTTAGCACTTTGCTCGGTAAACACATTCGCAGCCCAAGGCTCAATGCCTGGTGAAACATTGCCTGCAAGTTTTGAATTCGATACAGTTGGTGCAATAGCTCTTAAATGGGTATTACGGAAGCCTGTACCGGCACACCATAGCGGTTCGCCATAAGTTTCAGCTAATGCTCTTGACGCTCTTTCTGTTTCAATTTTTATTTTTGAAAATATTTCTCTCGTTTTAAATTGAGCTAGTAAGCCTTCAAATGCAATTCCATTCTTCTGCAATAAACTATGCCAACCTAAAACCCCTAGGCCCAAGGCTCTGCCCTTTACAGCTGATCTCACAGAATTCTCGAACCCCCTCATGTTCTTCGCTCTCTGAATGAATTCTTCCAGGACACCGTCCAGGAACCAAGTAGCATCGTACACCAGATTTGTATTTTTCCATTCGTCGTATTTTTCTAAGTTAAGAGATGATAAGCAACAAACAAAGCTATGTGATTCATCTGTATGTAATACTATTTCGCTACAGATGTTCGTCATATGTACTTTTAAGCTATTTTTCTTATATGCTTCTGGATTAGCTTTATTCGTGTTGCCTTTAAAAAGGATATATGGTTCACCAGTTGCTTTACGCTTTTGGAGTAGCTTTGCCCATCTTTGCCGAGCGTCTTGATCTCCCGCTTCAAGTCTTCGCATAAACTTATCGCCAACGACAGCACACTGGTGTAGGTTAAGAGATTGTCTATTGACGTCTCCTTTAGGTTCCCTAATTTCAATCCAATCGAGGAAGTCATCGTGTTCAATATTAATATTAACTGATGCAGCTCCTCTTCTAACGCTACCTTGGTTGGTTGCGAGTATAGTTGAGTCGTAGATTTTGCAAAAAGGGACAACGCCGTCTGAAGTTCCATTACCTGTTATTTTAGCACCGGCAGGACGAATCATATTAATTCCGATACCAACACCCCCACCGTGTTTTGCTAGTAACATCATTTCTAAATTTTTACCACCAATGTCTTGTATGCTGTCAGCAACATCAATGCCAAAACAACTGATAGGTAAACCTCTGTCTGTACCTGTATTAGACAGCACAGGAGACGCTAAACATAACCAACCCTGCCATATATACTCAAAAAACTTTTCGGCTAGTTCTGGCTTGTATAAACGCTTAGCTACTGCGTTGCAGACTCTCCAGTAGGCATCTTTGGGGGATTCTCCGTTAACCAAATATCCCCCGGATATAGTCTTTTTGTAAACTTCGGTATCTCCCCAGGTCGGGTAGTCTTCACCTTTTTTCCATTCATTATTCCACATTATAAATTGTATAAATAAATTAAATAACCTAACACTAGGTTTATATTAATAATAACTAAATTCCATTGTTTAGCAATCCAAACCTGTGGCGTTAATAATAATCCACCAGTTATATACGTAAACGCACCAAGATTGCCATAGCCAAGTAAATAAGGTGACAACATTATAAACGCAGACCCCATGTAGCCTAGTCTAGAAGATAATCTTTCAGCGGGAGACAGCTTACGTTCTTTGACCAAAGATTTAAGCCATTGTCTTTTTACTGAATTCATCTTAGCCTTTGGAATAGCCAAGCTGTAGAAGACCTAGGCTTGCAAACCACCATAGTCTCAAAGCCTAAATAATAACAGAGTTTATAATCATCTAAAGTATCATTTCTAATAACTCTTATTTCTTTATTAACTACCTTAATGGTGCCTTTAGCTAAAATTTGTTTTGCTCTATTAGTAAAAATATATCGTTCAAAAGAATTATCCTCTTTTATATCAACATATTCATTTGTTCCGCTAACCCATAAACCATGCACAGATGTGTTTTGCGCAAACGTATAGGTACTCATCATTAATAATATTCCAAATAAGTATTTCATTTAATTTTATTTTTAATTACCAAATATCTTCAAAATCTTCTCCTTCGTTTGCTTTAGAATAATCTGTTGGCCTAACAGCAAAAAAATCAGTATGGGTATGACCGCCAGTAAGATGGTAGAACCAATCGAGATTTGCTGCCCCGTCTTCGTCAAATGCAAAGTATTGCCCGAGGTCGAAGTAACCAAGTTCTTGCAATTTTTCATTGAGGCGCTTTCTAATGAATTGTTTAAGATCATAGGCTTTAAGGTTTTCAATGTCTCCGAGTTCAAACATTTTATCAATATACTTTTCTTCTGCTTTAAGCATTGCTTTTGCTGCTGTAATAACATCATCTCTGCATTCTTCTAATAAGTTAGGCATTTCTTCACACATATGATTAAACAGCCTACACCCCATTTTACTGTGTAGAGATTCGTCTCTTACAGACCACTTCATCTGTTGCCCAATACCTTTTAATAAATTTCTTAATTGAAAAGAATATAATACAGCAAAAGCAGAATATAAACTAACTCCTTCAGCAAAAGCAGAAAAAATAGCCAGCGATTTTCCAATACCAACTGGATCAGATCCTTCATAAGCAACGAGGTTTTCAAATCTATCCATTGTTGCTTCATCTTGTAAAAATGCTTCAAAGTTTTCTAATCCTAAAGTTTCATTTAAATAGCTGTATGCTACAGCGTGTATTGTTTCTTGGCTACCAAACATCATGGCCATTTGCTGTATTTCGTGTTTAGGAAACCAACCAACAACCTTTTGTGTCCAATAATCAGATACTGCACATTCTGTTTGTGCGAAACCTAAAAGTATATTACCGACTAAGTTTTTTTCTTCTTTATTTAGTCTCTCATTCCAGTCTTTAACATCACCAGACATAGGTATTTCAGTATGTAACCAAAAAGCTTGCGCTTGTTTCAACCAACCCTCGGTATAATAATCAGGGTATTCAAAAGGTTTATATGCTATACGCGGTTCAAATAACCCCATTTATATTTCTAGTTTTTTATCGTTTTCGTTTTGTTTTGCTTTTTCTTTTAACTGCTCAACTATTTCATCATAATTTGGAAGCTGCTGTATAAAAGCATATACACCGGATATACGCTCATCAAGCATCCGCATTTCCATAATTATTTGTTCTGATACAGCTTTTAGCTGGCCAACCTTACCGGCCAACTCAGCTCTTGTTGGTGTGCTCATAATGCGTCTTTACTTAATATTAAAGGGCTCTCATCTTTATTAGTTTGTATTTCAAAATGTGTTTCCCTTTCGGTTATAATAATTTTTTTATTTTTAAATCTTTTAGGATATTTTTTTAATAAGTATTCTTGCCAATTATTCATCATATACTGTTAAACATAATTCTACAAAAGGTAAATATATTACATGTTCGTTATACTTGTCATTAATATAACTTCTTACTCCGATAACTACACCGGGATATAATCCTAAACTAAGTTCCCACGGTTTCATTTAAATAATAATTAAGCATTTTCATGTGATGACCTATTCTTTCTAAATAATGATTCTTCAACGTAAAATCCGTGTCGTCTTGCGATTTCGTCAATTGCTCTTGAGTTAACTCGCTTGCTGTATTTTGCATACTTTTTAATATCTTTTTCTAATTTTCGCCTTTTGTAATGTAATGACGCTAATTTTTTCTGTTTTCTTTTATTAACTGAATCGTCCGGTCTACTTCCTTCTGATTTTGCGGTTTGTAAAGTGTCTTTCCAATATTGTTTTTTGTCAGCCATAATTTAAAAAGTTTCCAACGTAAAGGGAAAGATTCATTAGCTCTCCCTTTGCATTCTATGATGTAGTCTTTTCCAGTAAAGTCAGGCGTATATTTAATGCCCAATACTTTTTTGCTCCCTCGGTTAGTGTAATCACCTTTTCCGTTTGCTTGTTTTTCGTAAGATTCATTTGTAAAATTAAAACTTTCGATAAGCTGGAAAACTTCACCTTCATAATATTCAAATAGTTTTTCTTTTTTTAAAGCCATATAAGTGTAGCGCTCAAGGCCGGAAGCAAAGTTAATGCCATCATATGTAATTTTCTTTGCTGTTACAGGCCCACGCTTTTTACTTTTCTTTCGTCTCATTAGTATGATTAGTTGTCCATGTTTTATTTATATTGTAGCCTAATTGATCGGGTGGCCCAGGATCTGGATAAGCAGAAACAAGTTCAGCATCTACTTCCCAGTCTTTAATGTAACACTCTTCAATCTCTTCACGTAATGACATACGGGCTTTTTCAATATAGTTTACGGCATCCATAAGTTCTTCTTGTAAATGGTTGAGCCAAGTATCTAGTGGCTGGTCATCATCAAAAAGAGTAACACCATACTTTTTAAAACCTACGTCAGATCGCTTTTGAATCTTACTTACTACTTGTTGTATAATTTTATCACGCATCTTTTACAAATGTTCCGTTAATCATTCTACCAGTTCTATTAGATATTTCATCATAAGCAGACTTAATGCAAATTTCAATATCGGTACCGACAAGGTGGGCAAGATTAGTAAGAACAACAACGCTATCACCAATAGCATCAATAATATCTGCCTTATCATCTTTAAGTATAGCTTGGGATAATTCTCCTGATTCTTCATATAATTTAATTAATTGTGTTTTAGCATCGCCTTTATCATATATTCCGCGCCTATTAGCCCAGTTCCTTATATCTTCAAATATATTATCAGAAGTTACTGATGATTGTTTTTGGAACTCACCTGCTTCAGCCATGGCTTTATTATAAATATAACAGGTGTTAGGACCAAATTGACTATTATGTACATTAGATATAACCCAATCAATTTTATCAGTCGAATCAAGTTTAAACGTTCCATATTGCGTTTTAATTTCTAAATCTGCTAAAAACCTTGCATCTAATTCTTTGGATGATATTTTAAATGTAGTTGTAGTCGGAGATGAGCTGTGTTTATTCATAGTCTTTTTAAATAAATCTTTATAAGGTTTTCTATCTACTTTATACCCCAAATCTTTTTGTAACTCTTGCTCAACCCTTGAAGCCTCAGCTACGTTGTCAGTCTCAAAAAGTATTTCATACTCGCCAGGCTTATAACCTTGAGCTTCAATAATACGTCTTTGAATACTTGTAGTACACCCAATTTTAACACCAGGTATGTGGTAAATTTTATATTTACCTTTGCTTAGTTTTGTATGCATCTTGTATTGATTTAATTATATTTAAGCTTTTTTCACTAAGGAACTTGCCCATGTAATTATTTTTTTGAAACCAGTATTTATACTCCAACATTGAGTTTTGCCTTAATTGCTTCATGTGGGTTATAGTTTACTAAATGAATCATTTTATGTGTTGGTATTCTTATAAAGTTTCCCGCCCCTTCTTCAATAGATAATCCAAAGTCAATTCCCACACGAGGAAGTTTCCTAAAATCACGGGATAATTGCTGCTTAGCTTGTTCGACATGGTTATTATAAAGATGACAATCACCGAGTGAAGCAGTAAGGCGCCCAGGTTTATAACCCGCTCCTTTTGCCAACATAGATAATAATAAGCCATACATGGCAAAATCATAAGGCAGACCAAGAAAGACGTCAGCAGATCGTTGGGTCCAAAGTAAATCAAGTTTTCCATCATTTATATATATTTGAATGCTATAATGACAAGGAGGCAATGCCATATCATCCATATCATTGGGATTCCATAAGCTTGCCACGATGCGCCTAGATGTTGGTTCTTGTTTAATTTGCTTGAGAATTTTTTCAAGTTGATCAACACCATTAAAGTCCCTAAGCTGCTTCCCATAAACAGGGCCAAGCGTACCATCTGTTCTACCTGACCGCTTATAATCAGGATCCCAGTAAGTGACGCCGTAATCGCGCAAGTAAGCAATGTCAGTGCGTCCTTGTAATATCCATAATAATTCTGTAACTGCATGGTTGAAATATATTTTTTTTGTTGTTAATAGAGGAAACCCTGCTGCCATGTCATGTCTAAGCATTCTTCCAAAGACAGATTGCGTCCCAGTGCCTGTTCTATCATCTTTTTGTGCTCCACCGTGGAGTATTCCTGATAATAATCCTCTATATTCATCTTGTACGTTTATCATAATAATATTTACACATTTCATAATAACTAGGCCATATAGTGTTTTTATCATATATATGAGGCGCTATATTTATTTTTTCACCTTTTATATATGGTCCAACATTTATACCTATTTTCCATTTTCCAATTTCGCCGTTAATACCTAGCGGTGATATTCTAATATTGTTTCTTATACAATAATTAGAAGCTTTAGTCTCTTCGGGCGTTGGGTGATACTTAGGCATCCAATTTTCTTTTTTCTTTGCCATTAGTCCCAAGGCATTGTTTCATTGCTGAAAGTAGTTAAAGGTATATAATCACCAGAAGCATGATTCCATTTAAAATGTGCCTCCGCTTGATTTTCCCCTAAGTTTTGAAATTTTACTTTAAGTACTTTAACTTTCACAGAATTATTAGTATAGTCTCTATGCACTAACAAACCGTGATAAGATGCGTCATACCATTCACCGCCACCTTTAATATTATACATGGTTGGCTCATCAATAGTACCATCATCTTTTTTGTACATTTTAGTTGGGTGTGCAACAACAACTACTAAGACATCATATTTTTTAGCAAAAGCTTCTATCCTAGCTAAGTATTCCATTGTTGCGTCTGGTATAGACATATCAGCAGCACCTTTCATTTTAACTTTATTATAGGGATCAATAACTAAACACTTTATACCTTTTCTTTTAACAAGCTCTGCTCCCTTTTTCAAAACAGTATCTAAGTCATATCGCTCTGCTTCTATAAAGTAAAAATTATCATTTACAATTTCAAAGCAAGCATTCCACTTCTCAGTACCTAAATCGGATTCTTTAGGCATCCATCCGCCAATCTTTCTAATTAGCTTATGTGCGTGTAAAAATGTAGGCTTATTTTCTGGTGACGCAAATGCTGTTTTCCAACCATATTTTAATTGGTAACCCACAGCCATTCGATCAACAAAATCAGACTTGCCAGAGCTAGGCACTCCTGTAACGGTGATGAATTGCCCTGTATAAGTACTGAATATGCTATCAAAGTTATCAAGACCGATTTGATACCCAGGTTTAAAACCTTCATAAATAAATTCTTCAAGTTCTTCATTTATATCTCCTACTGTTACAACGTTCTCTAAAGGAACGGGTTGTGCATTATGTATAGCATCGCGAAGAGCGTTCCTGCCATTAGCAATAATAAAGTCATTAGCGTCCTTATACTCTCCGAAACTTGCCAACCAGCATATTTCCGCCCCAAAGCGACGTATAAGCTCTTGTTGTAAGTTTTGACCAGCTTCATCAGAATCTGTAGCGAGTATGATCTTTGACTTATCATCAAAGTACTCAATGCAGTTGTCAAGATAATCAAGGTTAAGCCTGTTAAGTGTAGCACCGTTTGGTACGGAAACCACGTTATGTATACCAGCTTCATAAACACTAAGAGCGTCCATTTCACCTTCCACAATAACACACCAGTCATGCCCAACAATATTGTCAAGATTATAGAATACTTTTTCTGCATCTTTAACAAGTTTAAAATTTTTCCTACCATCTCTATATTTTATATTTATTAATTCGTTATTTATAAAATAATTAAATTGAATAGTATTTTCATTCTTACCTGTTTGAGGCATCCATTCACCCCCTTCGGACACTTTTAAGCGATTGAGGGTAGATTGTGATATGTTTCTACCCTCGAACCATTTAATAGCTTTGTCAGACAACTCAGTAATATTTTTCCTCTCAGGTCTAACATAAACCTTATCGCTTCCACCTTTGCGTTTAAAGGTGTGCAGTTGAAATACTTCATCGCAATTCATACAAGTGCCGAGACCACGTTCCCAATCATACATAGCGCATTTAGCTTTACGATTTTCAGGTTTCCTATCATGTGAGCATTTAGGGCATATACCTTCCTTCTTGCCAACTTCAAGGTCATATTGATTGAACTGGTCAATCGTAAATCCATTGATCTCTGTTGTATTCATTTAATCTTCAATTAAAGTTACTTCGCCGTCTTCGTCGTATTCGACGTACAAATAATCTTCTTCGTGCATTAGAAAGGTAGATCAGGTTCTGCAGCAGCAGGTGCTTGAGCTTGCATAGATGCTTGTTGAGGTGTACCCTCTCTGGCGGCTGTTGCAACATTTTCACCATTAGTCCAAACTACTTTAACATTACCGAGATATTGCTTTTGCATTTTAGCATCTCTTTCTTCTTTAGTCTGTTCTGTCATAATATAACCAGAGTCACCATATTGACCAGGCTCATCATTTAAAACAATACTTACAGGATAATACTTACCTTTTTTACCTTCATAAATTTTTGACTTATCAATTTTAGTTAAGTCAATGTTTGCTGAAATAATACTTGCCATTAGTATGTAGCTAATTGATTAAACATTCTTCTAAGCTGGTCTTTATTAGCGCCAGTAACTCTACGCAGATTGTCTACCGCTTTTACATGGTT
>Ga0208669_1000053_pt1 | contig 52212 bp, 64 predicted proteins | sample 21_taG_FD_184095 | JGI IMG/M metagenome (GOLD analysis project Ga0208669, IMG submission 184095) | Marine viral communities from the Subarctic Pacific Ocean - 21_ETSP_OMZ_AT15319 metaG (SPAdes) (version 2) | ecosystem: Environmental > Aquatic > Marine > Oceanic | place: Pacific Ocean | collected...
TAAAGAAATGGATGCAGTAGCTTTAGGACGTAAAAAAGCAGAAACACAACAAGCTTTATTATCTGAAGTATTTAGGTATATATCACCATGATAAATCCTGGTGAAAATGTACAAAAATTAGACCCTCAAGAATTACAAGGTCAAGATAGAGAAGTTTATGATAGATTAGCACAAGCAAAGTTAGAAGCTGAAGAAAATTTGAAAGACGTTCAAAAAAAACCTTTATCAGGAACTCCAGGTGCTCAACAAGCTAGAGTAAATTATTATAAAACAAAACTTAATGATGTAATTATTGAAATAGATAATTTTTTAGCAGAAGGAAGTGCTGAAAAACACTTTCATAATTATATGAATACTAGAAGTGCTGAAAGTAATGCATTGAATAAAAATACTAGATATGGACCTGGTGGATTAGCACCAGTTGAAAATTATAATTATGCTGAATTACCTAATATGAGTGAACAAGAGTTGGGTCGTTTAGCTAAATCTATAGGTGTAGAAAATGTAGATAAATTAAAAGCTTTTGGTGGAATAGGTTTAAAAGTATTAGGTTACTTAGATGAAGAAATTTTATTGACAAAACCATTAGAGCTAGCAAGCAAAGGTTTAAAAGCAGCTGGTTATGGTAAAACTGCAGCGGGAGCAGCAGCATTAGGTACTAAAATTGCAGCATATGAAACATATTGGATGTTAGCAAACGTTGGTATGGCAGCTTATGCACAGTTACAAGGTGAACTTGGTGAAAGTAATCCAGAACTACAAAATTTAATAGGTAATGCAATGATGAGTAGTGCAACAGGTGTACCAAGTGCTCAATCAATGGATGTTGGTAAAGAAGTAGAATCTGTTCCTTTTGACAATGTAGCACAACTAGAAAAAGATATGAAAAGATGGGCTAAATATTCAATGGGTGTTCAAGCTTATCAAGCAACTATTGGTAAAGCAACAAACACAGAAGACATTGTTAGTCTTGCAATGAATGGTATACGTCCTATGTTAGGTGCAAATAATGAGTAGAGTTACATACGGTCCAGAAGGTACACAAATTATTAATGTTGATGGTAAGTTTTATTTAGGTGTTGATACAGGTGATAGCTTGTACATGTATGAAGTACCTAAAGGTTGGACATTAGCTGATTTAACCGATATGACTGATATAGAACAAAATAATAAAGATGCTAGTGCTTCTTTTTATAATGACTTAGTTACTACTGGTGACATGATTGAAATTACTGAAGACCAATTTTTTGGTAAAGTTGGCTACGAAGATAGAATTGTAGTTGTAGGAAGTGGTATATATCCATTAACTAAAGAATATGATGATGTTGATAGTATTACTGCTATGCTTTCTGGTCTTGAAAGCTTACAAACAACAGCACCTTTTTGGTCAGATGCTAATTATGTAAATACTTTAGAAGACTGGGTAATAAATAAAGGTATAGACAATATAGAACTTTATTGGGATTCTAAAGAACATAATGAAGCAGTAGAAAAAATGGGTTACACACCAGCTCAATACAATGCTTTAACTAAAAAAGCTAAAAACATAAATGGTTGGGAAGAAGACGTTCAAAACAATCTAGCAAGTCTACAAACGCATTTAACTGGTCTTGGTGGAGAGTTATCTGAAACTGTTTTAACTGCAATAGCAGAACAATGGGCATCAGGTTGGAGTGAAGAAAAATCTAAACGTACTGTTAGAAAGTTAGTAGATAGTAGTTACACATTAGGTGGACCTGTAGATGCACAGATATTAGCTATAGCAGAAGGTACAGAAATAAAACAAACTACATTAGGTACAGAAAAAATAAAAAGTCTTATGGATACTTATTTAGCACCTAACTTACATGCAGGTATTAAAGATATTGCAAGTCATGCAGCTAAATTAAGAAACAATCCTAATTATGAAACAAAATTTATTAAAGATTTAAAAGCTAAAAACAAATTAGAATACTCTATGTATGACGAAGATATGGAAATTGGCTTTTTGATAGACAGTAAAATTAATTCTTTTGAACAAACAACAGGTATTAAATTAGACCAGAGTAAAGATAGTGATTATTCAATTATAGATAAGATGTTAAAACTTAATAATTTTGGAGAAGAAAAGAAATTAGCTAGAAGTATTGGCTATCAAAGAGGTTCTGCAAAAGTTATGAATGATGTTAACAATGCATTAGGTCGTACTTTTGGTAAAGGTATAGTTGGAGCACAACAGTTTAGAGAGCAATTTTAATGGATATGGTTAAAGTTTATAGAAAAGATTTAGATACATTTTATGAAGTATCTGAAGAACGTGCAATAGAATTAGAAGCTGCTGGGTATTCAAGAGACCCTAACGTACAAGGCACAGAGTCTAGTGGAGGTTCTACATCTTCTCCTGGTACTGCTGCTACTTCAGCAGAAGCTAATCAACAAGCACAAGCTTTATATTCATTTATGCCACAAGGTGTATTAGACGATTTTATAAACAATTACATTGATACTGGAGATGCGGATACTTCAATAGGTTTAACTAGAAAATCTCAAGTGTGGAAAGATAACTTTGGTCATCTATTAAATAAAGATAATACATTAATAATGGATGAGTTAACTTCTTTAACTACTATTAATACTTATAAACAAACACTTAAAGAAATAGGTATAGATGATTTTACTGAATTTGAAGATGAATTTAAAGAAATGGTTAGTTCTGTATCTGGTGCAGAGTTTCAAGATAGAATAGATGTAGTTTACGAAGGAGTTGTAAACCAAATACCTGAAGTTAAACAGTTATTTGCTGAACAACTAGGAGTAGTAGCTGATGATGCAACAATATTTGCCGCATTAATTAATCCAAAAGTAGAAGATAAATTCTTAAAAGGACAAATAACAACTGTACAAATTGGTGCACAAGCTAAAAAAGCAGGCTTTGGATTTAATTATGACAAATTTGATACATTAAAGAAACAAGGTTTAACTGCACAAGGAGCTAAACAACTTTATGGAAGTGCTGGAAGCATTATGAGTCAAGCAGAAAGTATAGGTAGAGACTTAGGTATTGAAACATTAGAACAAGCCTCATTAGGTAATGTACAAGCTCAACAAAGATTAACACGTATTGAATCAGAACTAATGTCCAAACAAGGTGTACAGTTAGGTGCTGCTAAAAAAGATGGCAAAGTTACTGGACTTATAGAATAACCTGTTATAATATTTATTAAGCGTTGCGTGGTCCGCTCAAATAGACCTGCAAACAGCTTTCAAAGCCTACGTTGAAAGCTCGTATTAAAACCGTAGAGTAATGGACTTGTAGCTTATAGCTACCAGAGATACAGGTCAAGTGGTAAGGTAGCACCCCGACAAGATGCCTATGGTCTTGTCTGACAGGTTAACACATAGTGGAGGTACAGTATGGAAGAATTTGATGCACCGCAAGAACATGGTGTAAAACAAATGAGAGAAACTATTGGTAGAAAAGATGATGCTATCAAAAAACTAGAGGCAGAACTAGAGTCTTATAAAGATAAGGAAATAGATAATGTTTTTGGTAAATTAGGATTATCAACGGACAAAGGTTTCGGTAAGGCGTTAAAGCAAGTGTATGATGGACCTGTTACGACAGATGCTATCTCACAGTTTGCAAAGGACGAGTATGGTTTCGAAGCAAATGGAACAGTTGAGGCAACACCACAGTCTACACCTGAACCACAAGTTCAAGACGATGCAAGGTCACGAGTAGCTGCACTTGATGCAAATTCAACTTCAGAAATACCTTTAGGGTCTAATGAAGAATTAGTTGCTGCTCTAAAAGGTGCATCCGTTAAGGATTCACTAAGAGCTAAATTAAACTACATGGACCAAGAACAACAAAAAAAGTAATAGTTTAATACGACAATATACGGAGGTTTATTATGGCAGGCATAACCCTGACAAATAATGCAATTTACTCTCAGAAAATTAATAACTTTTCTGGGGAGCTATTCCGTGTAGGTGGTCAAAGAACTCCTTTTTTATCTGCAACAGGCGGATTAAACGGAGGTAAGGTTTTACAATCTACCTTCTGGCAAATCCAAGCTGCTGACTCACACACAGTATCTTCTGAACCTACAAAGGCTCAAGAAGGTAATACGCCAACAGAATATCTCGGAAGAGATAGGGTTGCGTTTACAGGTGTGACACAGATATTCCATAAAGGTGTCAAGATGACTTACACAGCTATGGCAACATATCAGCACCAAAATCCTTTTGATTTAAGTGCTAACATCGCATCTTCATCTGATGGTGACGGAACAGTAACAGCTGCTGACAAACTCGGCTTAGCTGGTTCTAACCCAATCGTTGATGAATTTGCAGAGCAAATGTCTTTGGCTCTTGAAAAAGTAGCTAGAGAAGTAGAGTGGTTCGCATTCAACGGTACATTCGCAGACGGTGCTAATACAACACCTGGTGCAGGTACAAGAGAAATGCGTGGACTTGCACAGTACTGTGCTTTAAACGCTAACGCTAACAATACAGTTGCTCCTACATTTGTAGGCGGTAACGTACACTATTGTGATGCTGATGGTGATGGAACTGGCGCAGACAAAGTTCTATCTTGGGACTCTATTGCAGACGGACTAAAAAGATTGTATGATGCTCACGCACCAATGCAACAACCAGTTCTCTGCTTAAGCCCTAAGCAATTACTCGACCTTAATAAAGAATTATTAGCTGGAACAGTTGGTATTACAGGAGCAATACTTCCAAGAGATAGAAATCTTGCTGGTATTGACATTGATGTAATCGTTACACCATTCGGACAGATTGGTATGATGGTTATTGACCCTAATATCCTACCTGCTAATAAAGCATTTATTATTGACTTTGCTTTCGTACAACCAGTGTTCACAAATATCCCAGGATATGGAACAGTGTTTGTGAGAGACATCGACCAAGACGCTAATGCAATGGTTGCAAAAGCTGTCTACATGGAAATGGGATACGACTTCGGTCCTCCTTCATACCATTTGATGTTCTCTGACGTAGCTTAGAGAAATATATTTGAAGATTAGGGTGGGAATCCACCTCCTGCCCTTTTCTTCTGCTATAGTAAGGACAATATGCAATTACAAAAACAAGTTTTAATAGACGTTTCAGCTCATGCAACTAACTCATCAGGAGTACAATGTGACGGTTTGTTATTGTCAGGAATAGAATTTCCTGCAGCAATGACAGGTACTGCCGTAACTTTTGATTTTTCTTATGATGGAAGTAGTTGGGTAGATGTTGTAGAAACAGATGGTACTGAAGTATCATACACAGTTTCAGCAGGAAACGTAGTAAGAGTAGACCCTAGTGGTTGGGCTTTTGCTGCAATAGGTTTCTTGAGAGTAACATCTGGTAGTACTGAAGCAGCTGATAGACAAATTAATTTAATATTTAAACAAAGTTAGGGGTCATTGTGAGCAGCACAATAGGCAACCTAGTAGACAGGGTATATAGAGAGTACTTAGAACCTGTAGATAAAGTAGAATCTTATTCATATTTATCTTCTGGTATTAATGATAGTGTTGATTCAATTACTTATGATGGTAATTTATTCTCTATTGAAGAAGAAGATGCATTAGATGCTGGTGCAATAGTAGAAGTAGGTCAAGAACTTATGTATACAACAGCTCTTAATGCTACAACTAATACTATTACAGTTAAAAGAGGGCAAAGAGGTACAACTAAAGCTGCACATTTAGAGGGAGCTTTAATTAAAATAGCACCTGCGTTCCCTCGTAAAAATGTTTATGAAGCTATAGTTGACCAGATTAAAAATTTATACCCTACACTATTTGCTGTAGAAACTGTAGAAATGGTAGCTAGTACAGGATATAAATTGTTAGGAACTTATGGTTCTAATGTAGATACTTATAATTATTTAGTTACACCTGTTAAAGCTATTTCACAATATACAGATTGGCAATCAGGTTCAGACCAAACAGGTTTAAAATATAATGGTGTAGCAGTAGAAATGATTGACCTTCCTAATCCTTTTGTATTTACAGATGATACAAGTACAGAAAGAACTAAAACATATACAACAGGACCTAATGTTGTACACGCAGTACAATTTGTAGGTATATCAGCAGGTCATACTGTATTTGTAACTTTTAAAAAAAAGTTTGTTACACCTACAAATGAAGATACATTATTGTCAGCAGTAGGTTTAGAAACAGAATATGAACCTATTGTTATGACAGGTACAGCTGCTCAGTTAATAGCAGGTAAAGATGTATCTAAACTTAATACATCTTATATAACAGAACAAATAGAAGCATCTGTAAGTCCTATTGGAAGTTCTAGTAGTATTTCAAATAGTTTATTAAGGTATCAACAGTTGTTAATACAACAAGCTCGTAGTAATTTAAGGTCTAAATATCCAGAACCAGTACAACTTAATAGTATACTTTACCCAACCTAATGCCTAGAATACCTACTACAGAATTTATAAGTAATCCTAAAAGGTATGGATACGATATACGTGTTGATAAATTACTGTTACGTGCTGCTATAAGTAGTAACAATCCAATGACTATACAATCATCTGATGTACAAGCAGGACAAGCAGTTAACGTTAAACAAAATCCTGAAGATTTTACATCAAATTTAGGTCGTATATATTCAAGAACTAATTTTTCATCAGGACAAGGTTTAGATACTGCACATAGAACAAACGCTGAACCAGACGATAACAATAAATTCTGGGATAGTAAAGGTGTAGATGTATTTCATGGAGATGATGAAGTATCTTACAACATACATTTATTACATACAACATTGACACAAAACAAATCTTTAGGTGGTGGTAATAATTACATGACTCAAACTACTAATGGTGATATTTATGTTACTGACACTACAAATATACATAAATATGATGGTACAAACTGGACTACTATAGCTGCTGGTACATCTGGTGCATCGCATAATTTTACAGGTATAGCTGCATTTGGTAATGGGTTATACGCTACAACAAAAAATGGAACTTCTGCTTCACAGTTAATTAAATTTGATGGTAGTTCTTGGAGTACATTAACTACTGCACAATCTAGTTCTGGTGGTTTAACGGGTGTATGGTATGTAAAAAATAGATTATGGATTTCAGGTAATGATGGAACAGCTGAGTATTTATGGGAGAAAAGTCCTTTTGATACCTGGGATACAGGTAATTTAGCTGATAATGATAGTGTAGTAGAAATAGAACCTACACATAGTATTACAGGTGTTGTTGATGGTGGTGCTGCAGTATTAGCTTCTAGTACAGATGGTACTGTATATTCTTTTAAACTATCTAGTGCTGTATTTGTTAACCAAGGTCAAACAAAAATACCTTATGAAGAGATACATTCTATAACAGCAGCTGAAGGAATAATATTCCTAGGAACTAAAGAAGTATCTAGAAATGTAGGACGTTTATATAAACTAGAGTTAGTTGCCGCAGATAATTTATATGTATTAGCTAATAGACAATTAGTTAAAGAATGGGTAACAGCTGTAGATACAACACCTAAGTCGATGTTTGTGTCAAGAGATAGTGTATATATAGGAATAAAAGAAGCAAACAATGAAACAAATTTGTGGCGATACTACCTACCAACAGGTGGTTTGGCTAGAGATTTGCAAACAGCAGGTAATAGTTTTGTTACTGGAATAGTACAAAGTAATGGTAAATTTGTTATATGTGTATCAGGTTCTGATGTATATATAGAAACATCTACATACGAAACTACAGGTTATCTTATAACATCAGCAGCAGATTTCTTTACAGCAGAAAGTAAACAATTTGTTGGTGCAGAAATTTCAACAAAAGAATTGCCTACTAATACATCAGTAGAATTATTATTTAGTAATAACTTTGAAGATTTAGATACTCCAGATAGTGTTAATTACGAAAGAGCTATCAATCAAGTATCTGGTACAGGTGATACTGAAGTACAAATTAAACCTATTGCACGTTATATTATAGGAAAATTAGTTTTAAATTCCGATGGTGTTGATACACCTAAAGTTAAATCATTACAGTTTAGAGCATTAGCTAGACCAGAACTTGTAGTTGCACAAATACCAATAAATATATCTGATAGAGTAGAAAGACCTGGTAGAACACCTGTGTTAGTAAAAGAATTAGGCGATGCTTTATATAGTGAATTAAGATTATTAGAAGGTGACGCTGTTACATTAGAAATATTTGACCCTGCTGAAGTTATCAGAGGTGTCGTTGAACAAATAAGTTATCCAGTAATTTCTAACAATGAACGTGGTTCTGTAACACAAATAGCTGTATTAACTATACGTGGCACGAGACAACAAACAGTTACGCAACCTACAAGTGTTCATTTATTTGGTGGGGAAATATTAGGAGAAGTAAGATTTGGTGCATAAAAAAAACATGTTAGGATATAAATTATGTCAATATTAATAATGATGAAAGAAGGTGGAAGTTTAGGTATTGATACTATTGGTAATTTACCTATAGACGAAGATTTAGATTTACTAGCAGAAACAATATATTCTGCTACAATAGGATTTGCTATGATGGGTCAGTCTGCATTTGGTAATAACACAACTGTAGTATCTGGAACACAAGCATAATGGAGATTAAATGAGTAATACATTAGCAAACTTTAGTAACTTTTTTGAAACAACTTTAGATGGTGCAGTAGGTGCATCAGATACACAATTAGATTTATCAGCAGCTCCGACTAATGATGGTAGTGAAGCTACAGCTGCACCTTTTTATTTAGTTATAAATCCTGATAACACTACAAAAAGAGAAGTAATAAGAGTAACTGCATCGTCTGGTACTAATATGCAAACAGTAGTTAGAGACGTAGAAGGTAGACATTCACCAGACCCTACACACGATGATAATACTGTAGTACGTATGGCTGTAGTTGCTGAAATGTTTGAAGACTTACACGATAGAATTAATGACGTAGCTTTAACAGGAGATGTTACAGGTACACTTACAAATGCAACATCAGCTGTAGCTACAACAATAGGTGCAGGTGCAGTAGACTTTGCTATGATTAATCAAGGAGATTTGATTACACAAGCAGAAACAATTACATCAAATGATAGTGATACAAAGATACCTACAGCAGCAGCAGTAAAAAACTATGCAGATGCAGAAGCTGCAACATTAACTAATAAGGTATTAAAAGACTATGCAGAAACAGACCAAGATGTTACATCAGCAGCAGTATTAGCTATTGATTTAGCTAATGGTAATACAGGTTCAGTTACACTAGCACACTCTGTTACAGATATAGATTTTACAAATGTACCTGCCGCAGGTATATCAACATTTACTTTGATTGTTACACAAGATGGTACAGGTTCTAGGACTATGGCTATCAACAAAACAACTGTAAATGGTCAAGCTGAAACTGCAGGTAAAACAGCAGGTGCTGCAGGATTAACATTAAGTACAGCAGCAGCTTCAATAGACATTGTGACTTTTATATTTAAAGATGCAAGTACTACAGTTTTTATAGTCCCACAGCTAGCGTTTGCATAATGGCTCCATTAGGTGCAGCTAGAGCATTAATCACTGCAGGTGCAGGAACTAAAGAATTTGATTTACAATATTTAGTCATTGCAGGTGGTGGCGGTAGTGGTGGTTCACAATATGTTTCCGATAGCGGTGGTGGAGGAGGAGCAGGTGGTTATCGTAACTCTTATGCTTCAGAAACTTCAGGAGATGGTGAAAGTACAGAAAGCGTTTTAACAATTACTGCTGATGGTACAAGTTACAATGTATCTATTGGTGGAGCAGGTGCAGGCGCACCTCCTAGCAGTTATGCAAGTGGTTATAATGGAGTTAATAGTTACTTTAAAAATTCAGGTTTAAGTATTGATATCACATCTACTGGCGGAGGTGGTGGTGGTACTGGTGGTGCTAACTCAGGTGGTTCAGGTGGTGGAGGTGGACACACTGGTAACGGTGGTTCAGGTACAGCTAACCAAGGTGGAAATGGTGGAAATGGTAGAACTTCATCCCCTTGGGCAGGTGGTGCAGGTGGCGGCGGTGGTGGCGCGTCAGGTGATGGTAATACTTCTGCTAACTTTCAAACTGCAGGTAATGGTGCAAATGGTTTAGCTTCTTCTATTACAGGTTCTAGTGTAACTAGAGCAGGTGGTGGTGGAGGTAGAGCGCAGGGTGCTTCTCCTACACAAGGTTCAGGTGGTTCAGGTAGCGGTACTACCGCTAACTATGGCGGCGGTGCTAATGCAAACAGAGCAGCAGGTGGTTCAGGTGTTGTCATTTTAAGATACCCTGATACATTTACTATTGCACAATCAGGTTTAACTATCTCAACTTCTACAGTTGGTTCAGATAAAGTTACAACTGTAACAGCAGGTACTGGTACTGTGAGTTGGTCATAATGGCACACTACGCATTTTTAGATGAGAATAATATTGTTACTGAAGTTATTGTAGGTAACGAAGAAGATTCTTTAGATGATTTACCTGAAGGTTTTAGTTCTTGGGAAGAATGGTATGGAGATTTTAGAGGACAAACTTGCAAAAGAACTTCTGTCAATACAATTTTAAATACACATACAGATGGTGGAACTCCATTTAGAGGAAATTATGCAGGAGTGGGTTGTGTATATGACTCTACTAATGATGTTTTTTATGGACAGAAACCTTATCCTAGTTGGACTTTAGATACAGATGACTGGTCATGGAAACCTCCAACTACACATCCTTTTTTACTAGACAATACCGATACACACCCTTATACTTGGGATGAAGATACTCAAACTTGGGTAGAATAATTTAATTAAAAAAGGTGGAAACATGACAATATTAAAATATACTTCTACTTTAGAAGAATTACTACATATAGAAGAATTACAACCACAACCAGGAAAAAAATTTATACCTGAATGGTTTAAAAAAACTCCTGGAGATGCACATACAAAAGTAAATACTGATGAGTTTAAATCTAAAAAAAAACCAGGATTAAGAACTGTTAAAAGATGTCCTAGTTTCCATGAAATATTTGACGAAGGTCTTGTTGTAGTTGCACCTTGTGATATATGGATAAGATTATATAACTTTGACAGTGAATGGCAGTGGGAAACTAGATTAGAAAAAGCAGTAGATGTAGAGTATCACGACCATGAACAATTTCGTGACCCTTACGGTGATAAAAATATAAGAGCAGTGTTTAAATTAAATCTTCCTTGGAAATTTAAAACACCTAAAGGATATAGTGTAAGACAGTTTCCTATGTTGTATGCTAATAATCCTGATTGGACAATAGCTTATGGAGTTGTTAGAACAGATGTACATAATGAAATAAATGCACAGTTACTATACACATCAGATAAAGATGAGATACTTATTAAAGCAGGTGAGCCAATATGTTATTTAGTTCCTTATAAAAGATTAAAAAATAAATATAAATTGATTACTAATAAAAAAGAAAGAGAAAAATTTTTATTAGATGTAAGAGTTAATTTGTATAAAGTTATTTATACATTTAAAAGTGGGTATCATAAATTAAAAAAAGATTAAGTTGTGTTATAATCTAAGAATGGATTTTATAATTGGATTTTTACTAGGTTATTTTTTAAAAGAAATTAGTTCTTATCTTAAAAGATTAAGTAAGTGGGACTATAATAATTCTTATGACAAAGAATGGGACTGGATGTCGCATGAGGATTTACCATAAATGACAGACAACAATGGCTATACCCAAAAGGAACTTCTCAATATGGTTATTGAACGACTAGATAAAATAGAAGATAAGCTAGATGCTAAGTTAGATAAAGCAGAGTTTTACAAAGTATTAATGCTCATTGTAGCAATAGGTGGAGTTGTAGCAGCCTTTGTAATGTAATGCTAAGACTTTTCTTAGCTTTATTCTTATTAATACCTACTCCTGTATTCGCAGAAGAAGTACCTGGTGAAGTTACAGTTAATGAAGATTTTAGTGATAGTACTTATCAATCAGGTTTAACTATTAGTGGTGGTAATCAAGCTGCCTATATTTACACTAATGAACAAGATAGATATGGAACTACAGGAGCTTCATTAGCAATAACAAGTGGTACTTATTTGTTTGAATTTGCAGAAGATGTATATGAAGTAGGTTTTATTGTAGGTGCAGTAAATAATGCTTGGTCTATTAAGTGGTATTACGCTGATGGAACAGATGAAACTGTAAGTAAAAATGCACAAAACAATGGAAACTTAGAAACAATGTATGAAACTATTTACAAGTCATACACTGATTACAATGCTGTAGCAGAAAACACAGATAAATTTATTACAAAGTTTGAAATTATATTAACTGACATATCTGTATTAGATACGCTGTACTGGCAGTATGTAGAGATACCTGTTACCACTACTACATCTAGCACTACAACTACATCTACTACAACCACTACTACAACTACAACTGTACCTCCAAAGCCAGAACCTGAGCCAGAACCTTACATACCACCACCTCCACCACCTCCTACACCTGAAGAAATTATTGTAGATATAGTAGTAGAAGGTGTTGACAAGACTTATACACAAGCAGATGTCAATGATGGAACTATAGAGCGTGACCAAGAACGTATAGATAATGAGTCAGAGTTTGGTTGCTTTATGACTAATGCACAAATTGAGCGTGGTGATTGCCTTATTATAATAGAAAAGGTAGAAGTTTTTGAAGATGATATTATAGAAGAGGAGGTAATCGTTGAAGAAATTGAAGAAGATGTGGAAGTCATCATTCCTGAGAATGATGTTGTTGTACTCGACCCACCTAAAAAGGAAGTTATTGAAGATGAAGTGGTGGAGTTTGAAGAACTCCCTATTGAGTTCGAAATTATTGAATTTGATTTGGAAGACATTGTCCCCAAAGACGTGGTGGAAATACCAATACCAGTCGAAGTTATAAAAAATGAGCCAGTTAAAGAGGATATACCTGAAGTTCTGGAAGAAGATACTCCCGACACAACGTTACCTCTTGTGGAGATTGAGCCAGAGAGAGAAGAAATAGTTTTTACAGAAGAAGAAGTTGCTGTTGAAGTAGCTGAAGTTGTAGAAATTATAGAAGATATTGTTGTTGAAGAAGCTACTGTTGAAGAAGTTGTTGAAGTACTAGAAGAAGTTAATGATATAGGTGTACAAAATCTATCTTCAGTCACAGAGGAAACACAGGAAATCATACAAGAGGTTGTTGAGGAAGCTATAGCAGATGTTGCAGAGCTTACTGAAGAACAAGTAGAAGTTGTTGCTGAAGTATTACAAGTAGAAACAGAAGATGTAGCTATTATTGCTGAGTCTATAAAAGATGATGAGGTTATAGCTGAAGCTGTAGAAGAATATGTTGAACGTGCTGTACAAAATGCAGACGTTGAGAACTATACATTAGCTGATGTTGTAACAGAGGTACAGTTTGAAACCTTTATAGACAACCCAATACAAACGTTTATAGACATTGACATACAAGAGATAAACTTTAGTGACATAGGTAATGACATGACTACTGACCAAAAGGAAAAAGCACAAGAAGTTGTAGTTCCAGTAATCTTGACTAGAATAGCTACTATGGCTGCTTTCGTATATAGGAGAGGCAATGTTTAAAAAACTAGGTAACTGGATAATAGATGCAATTAAGGAAACACTTAACCTTAGTTGGACTCTTGTTGGTTTAGTTATTGCTACTCTTACATTAACAGGTTCAGCACAACAAGTAACAGGTCTTGCTACTATAATAACATTAGTAATATGGTTAATAACTTTAGGATGGAGAAAGTAATATGGCACATAACGCAAGAAAAGCAAATTTATTAAAAAAACACGGATTATCTGGTGTAAACAAACCCAAGCGTACACCTAAACACGCTACTAAATCACATGTAGTATTGGCACAAGAAGGTCATCAACTTAAACTTATACGATTTGGTCAGCAAGGTGTATCAGGTGCAGGTAAAAATCCTAAGTCAGCTAAAGATAAAGCTAGAAAAAAATCTTTTAAAGCACGTCATGCTAAGAATATTAAAAAAGGCAAGATGTCTGCAGCTTATTGGGCAGATAAGGCTAAGTGGTAATATGCCTAAAAGAGTAACTTGGCAGTGGGGAGGTAAAACTTATAGTGGTACCTTTATTAGAGAAACTAAAACACATATTTTTGCTAGAACTAAAAATGGAAAAGTCAAACGTATTGTTAAAAAGAAGAAAAAGTAATGGCATTACCTGGAGCATATGTTGTCAATAGTCCTAAACCTGGAGAGTACTGCGATAATTGTATGCATTACTCTAATAATTATTGTGTTAAATTTTACAAAGAAGTAGCACCTTATGGTTGGTGTGCCGTGTGGGAGCCAATGAATAATGAAGTATGAAGTACTTAGAATTAGTAGTGGTAAAGACTCAACATCAGGAATGTTGTTTGAAATTAGCCAAAATAAGCGTACATTTTTAGCATACACATTAGAAGATGAACAACGTGACGTTAAAGTTTGGGGTGAAACACGTATACCTGCAGGCAAATACAAATTATCTTTAAGAAAAGAAGGTGGATTTCATAATAGATATAGAGATAAATACGGTTCAATGCACAAAGGAATGATACATGTTAACGATGTACCAGGATTTGAGTTTATTCTATGGCATACAGGTAATACAGATGAACATACAGCTGGTTGTTTAATCATGGGTAACACGCAAAGTAACAACCGTATAGCTAAAGATGGGTTTATCGGCAATAGTGTTGATGCATATAAATTTGTTTATCCTCGTGTTGCAGCTGCTATAGAAGCAGGAATAAGTGTAGAAGTAGAATACATTGATTATGATGGTGATATACAAGAGATAGTTGATGAGTCTAGTAATAATGTAATGAATAAATTGTCAGAAATAAGTGGAGAAATTCAGGTGTTGTCTGCTAAACTAGACGACAGAAAGATAGATTAACATGCGTATTAATAAAATAAGCAATAAATTATACAGTGATGAAGACGCATTACCTGATATTGTAGAAAATGAAACAGAAATAAAATTTGATTATGGAGAGACAGGTAGCGATACACCTGAATTAAATGCTTTTCAATCAGCTAATGACCAAGTTGCTATAGAAGAAGCTATACCTTCACAAGATAATATACAAAATACTATTAAAAAAACAGAAATAGAACAAGTAATGAGTTCTAATAATCCAGATGTAATTAAAAAATATCTTTGGGAATCTAGAAGAATGAACGTAAGTAAATCAACAGCATTAGATATAATTAAAAGATTCAATGCATCAAAAATAACAGAAGGTTCTGGTAGAGTTCGAAGTGAATCAACACAAATAAAATCTACATTTGCTATGGAACAAGAACTAGATGTATTAAAAAAACAATTAGCTAGTTATGGAGAAGTAAGTCCAAGTACTTATTCTGCTGGTAGAGCAAAGAAAAAAGCTAAACAAATGTATGGTAAATCTATGTTACAAGGACCTTCTAAAGCTGGTACTGGTGGTGTACCATTAGCTAAATTAAATCCTACGTATTCTGCATCAAAAGCTTATTTAGAAGGTGAAATTTTTATAAGAGAAGAAGAGTTAAAAAAGTTTAAACAAATAATGGGTAAATCTGATGATGTAGTAGATATAGAAACAAGATTAAAAACTGCTGGTGTTCTAGCAGAAGACCTTCCATTAGCTACTGAAAATGTTTCTAAAGTTAAAAACCCAGAAGCTAAAGGTATTACAGGATTAACTGATAAAAATAATCCTTTTTTTATAGATGATAAAATTGAATTATATGACGCAAAAAGAGAAACAAAAGGACCTGTAACGCAAACTACTAAAATAAATAATTATTTAGAAGGACCAGGAAAATTTGGTAATACTTTAAATGTAGAAAAAGCTGAAAGAACATTAAATAATATACCAAATGATTTAACTCCAAGCATGACACAACTAGATGAAGCAAGTTTTGTTGCAAATAAAAGTGGTAAGAAAATATATGGAACTTCTTCTAATATGCAATACATAACAGATAGAGCAAAAAAATCTACTGCAGACCTTGTAGCTGGGTTAATGAAAGATGAAGCAGAAGCTATTGGTAGACAAGCTGAAGAAATAATTAATCAAGAACGTGTTATTAGAGACCCTGAAGATGGAAAACTTAAAAAAGTAAGTTACACATCTTTGGATGCACAGCCTAGAGATAACAGCATGGTACAATCTGGACCTACAACTGAAGAAGTAAAGTATGCAGAATACAAAGGTCAGATAGGTAGTTCTCCTGATAGAAATCCTGGTTCAAAAGATTTTGATATAGGTTGGTTAGATAGACAGGATAAAAAATTATTATCTGATTCACGTTTAAAAGATGCAATAAGAACTGAAGGTGGTAAGTTTTCTACTGCTAAAAAATTAATGTCTCCAGAAATGCAAAAATTAGCTAAAGCTGCTAATGAAGCAGAATTTCGTCAAAAATTTATTGCTAAAGTAGATAGAGATTTACAATCTAAAGTAACAAAAAGTCCAAACATTATTGATACACCTAAAGGTGAAGTTAGTAGAGGACCTGGGGATACTCGTGTTGATTATAAAGTAGAAGAAACAAGAAGTAGTAAATATAAAACAGGTGAATATGATGTTAAGACAGATAGTGTATCTGGGCAAGGTCCTAGAACTCCTAATGCAAGAGCAAAAGTACAAGGTCCTGGTTTGACAGGTAAAACTCTTTATGAAGAACAAATAGGTAGAAAGTTTGCACGTCCTACATCTGGTATAGGTTCAGGTCAATCTACTAACAAAGGTGTAGGTATTAGAGCAACTGATGCTAAGTTAAAAGCTGATGCGTCACTAGCAGCAAAAGCTAGAAAAGCAGTAGGTCTTGCATATGGTGCAGGTAAAGTTGCTAAAGCTGCTACTAAATTGAACCCTGCATTATCAATGTTGAGTATGTTGCCTAAGCAAACTTTTGATGATATACTATACAACAAGAAACCACAAGCATAATATGCTTGAAAGATTTAAGAGAAAAAGAAATTCTGATGGGACGTTTAAAAAAGACGTAGCGTGGACTCCTTGGAATGAAGCATGGAGTTATAAGATGAGTGAACAACTTAAAGATATGATAGAGAGAACTAGCTGGACCTTCGTTGAAGCGTTCATAGGTGCGTTAACAGTTGCTCCTTTAGTTGGTGTAGATGCTGAAGTATTTCAGTTAGCTGCGTTAGCTGGTGGCGGTGCTGCACTTGCAGTAATCAAAACATATGCAAAGAAACAAATAACAGTTAGTAAATAATATGGCTGGTAATATTAAACATACAGTTGGTGCAGGTAAAAAGAAAAAATCAGTATCTAAAAAGAAAAAACCAGATAAAACACGTAAATTACCTAGACCTGCACCTAAACCAGGTACAAAAGGTGCTAAAAAAATAGAAGAAAAATCAAATGCAAAAAAACGTTATGTTAAAAAAGGTGTTAAGAAAGCTGTAAAAAGAAAAGGTAGATAATGGTTAGCGAATATATAGCACCTTTTAGAAAAGTATCAGATAAAAAAATTATATACGATACTAAAGGTAGACATAGATGGTCTCCTAAACCAAATACACCTACAACTAGTTACCAAGGTAAACCTGTAGGTACTACAAGTGGAATAAATAAACCTGTTATAAAAAGTACTGCTCGAATAAGTCAAGGTATGCGACCTCGTAATTTTCCAGTCTATGGAAGACCTACTGGTTTACAACAAAACAAAGTTGGTGGTGCAATAGGTAGAACAACTGCTAAAATATTAGCTCATCAAAAAAGTACTTCTACTGCAGTAAATATGGCAATACATCAACAAAACTTAGCTAGAGCTGCAAAAATATCTAAAAGTATAAACTTAATTGGTTTAGGATTAGCTGCTGCTGAAGGTATTTATAAAGGTGCTAAACGTGCATTAGGTCCTGGTGGTACACAGTTTCATACTGGTACAGGTGTTCCAATTTGGGAAGATAGAAATACTGATAACATAGGAAGCAAGTTAAATTACTAATGAAAAAATCTAAACAAATAAAACCACACAAACCTAAAAATGTTTCTCAATATCAAGTAGGTAAAGGATACGCTGGACTTGGTAAAAAAGAATTAGAAAAAAGAAAATACCAAGCTAAAATGCTTACTAAAATAGCAGATTCAAAAGCTACAGGATTTGAACACACAATAGGACAACTAGAAAAAGGTGGCTATGCTGATATTTTTGGTGATAAAAAATGGTTAGCTAAACAAGCTGCTGGTTATCGTAAGATGCAATCTAAGTTTGACAATCAATATAATAAGTTACATACTGGTGGAAATGTATCATCTTATAAATCAAAAAAGTTTACAAAAATGAAAAAAGGAAAGAAAAAGTTAGGTTCTTAAAATGGCAAAATCAGATTCACCTAAAAAACGTAAACCTAAAACTGGTGTAGGAGTAGCTACTGGTGCAGGTCTTGGTGTTATGTCTGCTGCAAATAAAACAAAAGCTGCATTCACACCATACAATAAAGAATTTAGTTATAGAAAAGGTACAGTACCAAGAACTGTCGCTTCTCCATTTGGTCAAGGTACGTTTGTAGATACAGCAACACAAAGAGTTAGTACAAATAAAGCATTTTCAAAATTAGGAGTTGTTACTCAATCTACATTAACTGAAACATATGACACTTCTTCTTTTCAAAAAATGAGAAGAAGTAGTAGAACTACTACATTAAGTCCTAGAGGTAAATTAAAAGGTATAGGTCAAATTGTTATACAAGAAACTAAAGCAATGGAAAAACCAGGTAGAAACTATCGTCAAAAATCTGGTAAAATAGCTGAACAAGGTGGTAAAGGTAAACAATCAGGTAAATACAAAACTAAAAGTATTACGTATGCTAAAGAAGGTTATCCTACACCTAAAAGAGGACGTGTACCTAAAGCTGGTAATCCTGTAGTAAGTAAACTAAATACAGTTACTAATTTAACAGGTAAAATGGTTAGCTATACAGATGATTATGGACAGAAAACAGTTATTGCTGAAACAAAAAATAAAAATATTTACAAAAATATTGTTAAATCAAATAGTAAAGCAGGAAATTATATACAAAGTAAATCAGCTAAACAATTAGCTACTACTGCTTCTAGAGTTGGTAAAGCTGCTGGTAAGATTATTGGTGCAGGTAACATTGTAGGTAGTGCAATAATGGCTTACGATGCTTATAAATTTGGAGAACAATGGCGTAAGGATAATAAAGAATTACTTAATCAAGAATATACAAATTATTCTTATAACAAATAATCCTCGTTTGACAGTTTAATCTACGTACTTTCTTTTTAAAAAACCTTGTAACAAGGCTCTATAAGCTACTGAACTACCTTTTTGTTGTCTACCATCATATACATCATGGTGCCATTTACATAATATAGCTACATTATCCATATCAAACTTACGTTTCTTGTTACCGCCCATTCCTATACCATGTATATGTGCTAGCTCTAACCATTTGTTATCGTTACAGTAAGCCCACTCACAGCGTCCTCCAGCCCTTTCTAGAGCAGCTTCACGCATTTGTGACAAGTTATCCATCAATATCATACATAGTATATTTAAGTGTGATTTCTTCGTTTGCTTTTATAGGACGTAATGGAAACAAATGATTGACATATGTACCATGTAAACGTTTAACTTCGCAGTTAGGATTGTCGCTATGGTTTATAAATCCACCTAAAGGTGTACGTATTACTTGTCCTTTATCATCCATAAACACGTGCGTGACACCTATGCTTGTTTCTAAATCTCGTATAGCCCTGATAGTAAACAGACCTAGACCTTCTATTTTGCTAGGTTGTATAGTTAAATATTTAGGTAATGGTCTGTATGTTGGTACAGACACTACTCTTCTTCTAAACGTCTGTAATCTTTGACATGTGCATCAGCTTGATGTGTCTTTGCTAGTTCTTCCATATGAAAGTTGTAGTCTTTTACAAACTTTTCCATTAAAAAATTAAGTCTTAACAAGTCTGGTGCTACACCAAATGTATCACTACCACAAGCTTTAGTAAATTGTGTACCCCATACCTTCATGTATCTAGGGTGTGTGAATATATTAATTTTATCTATATCTATTTTAGTTTTTTCTTTACTCATATTATCTCCTTATAATAATTGTCACTACATTGTAGGCATTTCAAGTCCCAAGGCACGTCTGTTATGTATGCTTTACCGCAATCTTCACAAACGTAATTGAAACATTTTTCAATACCGTCCAATAATTTCTTATTAACTTTATAACTGTATTCGTCATTATTCATTAGTTCCCTTCCAACAATGTTTACTACTGTTCCAGTGATGCCAGCCATCATTGTAGACTAGCCAAGCTGCGTATCTTGTAGCAACTTCTGGATTGGTTCGTTCTCCTATTATACCAAGCTTAGATTTTAACCAAGCCCAAGTATTATCGTTAAACTGCCAGAGTCCAACGTCCTTTGTCCCGTTAAAGTTATTCCCTATCACTGTAGGTCTACCACTACTTTCGCAATGTATAATCCTTAAAGCACGCAGAACGTCTTCCTCCTTAAAATAACTTTGTACCGTGGGTAACCATTCTTTTACAAAGTACACCATATAATTTGTTTCTCGGCACTCACGATACTCAGTAAATTCAGCAGGTGTCGGTGTTGTTACCCACAAACACGCTGCTAAAATATATTCTATCATTAGCTAATGGTAGTTCTTGTAGGTACTTTAGTGCAGTAGTAACTGACTAAGCCCTTTGTTTTTGTTTGCAGTGTAGTTATTTCATAACCTTCTGCTCTTAAGTTAAAGAGTATTCCACCAAATCTATGGCAATATAACTCTCTTACAAACTCCCAGTTAGTTATAGGGTCTGAGTCCATAAACTCTTCTAATGCCCAAGCAACTAACTGTGTCTTACTTTTTACATATGCGGGGACTAACACTCCTCTAAATGCACTAGGTATCATTTTGTTTCCTTTCTATTAAAATGGTACTACGCCATCGTTAGCATCACTTTGTGCTACCTCTGGCTTAGGTTCACCGTCTAAGTTCCACTCTACAGGTATGTCAGCATTATCTAACCACCAAGACTTACGCCACTTACCACTATGTCCTCCGCATATTACGGGGTCATTAGTACTGCAAGTAAAGTCTGGACTTTTCTCTGAACGTTTACTGTTACGGTTATCGTACACCATTTGTTTACAGAAAGGACACGTAAGGTCATCTCTGTATTTATTTTGTTGTTCCATTTTGTTAACAACTCCTCCTAGCATGTCGCCAACTGGTTGTACACCTGGCTCTGTGCTTTCTATTTCTATGCCAACAGACTCTAACTTCTGTTCTATTGACATTTGTTCAAAAGACTCATCTGATACAACAGTAGGCATATCAGCTAGTTTCTCAATATAATCAAACCAAGTCTGTAGCTGTTCATCTGTCCATGTTGTCTTGTCTTTAGGATACTTTTTAAGTTCTGCATATTGATTTGCTGAACCTAGTACCTTGACTAGAGTTTCTTTTGAATCTATTTTACCAGTCATTGCACTAACAGTCATTGATATAAAAGTTAAATCCTGACTCATGCCTCAGTACCTAAGATACTGTCCATGATAGCTGCATGTGCAGCCTTGTCTTCAGGTGATAACTTGTTTTCTTTCTTACGCATATCAACTTTAGTTACTTCTACCTGAGCGTCCTTAGCAGCGTCTTCTGCTGTATAAGGTTTAGGTACGTAACTATTATTGTTAGCTCCAGCTGCAGAATGCTCTTCTTCAGTCTGTTTACTACCAGACCATAGCTCTACACCCAGACCGAACCTCATACATGCACGTTTGAATGCATCAGACTCTGCGTCTTTAAGGTTGTTACCGTCATTAAACTTAGCATTGTTAAGTTTAAAGGTATCAACGTCACCGAAACCATCGTAACTACCCATACCTTCTATGACAATAGTACCTTTGGCACCGACTATTCTTTTTATTCCGTCTACTCTGCCATATACTGGTGTACATGACCAAGAGTATTTAACACCACTATCACGTAGTCTTTCTACATAATTAGCGTGTGGTACGTAGTCGCCAAATTTTCCAGCAGGAGCTTTTCTAACTAACTCTTGTGGAAAAGGAGACAACAAATCAACGTTATCTTTCATAACATTCCTTTCTTATATATATATTTATTTTTGTCTAACCAAAGGGAAAGACAAAAAAAATATTATTCTTCTTCTAAGTCTAATAAAGAACGTAAATTATGTACTCCTCTTTCGACAGGTACTAATTTAACTTCCCCAAGGTCGTTTGTTAGTATAAAGTAAGGCTTATCTCCTAAACCTGAATACTCTATACTATTTAACTTCCATTTAGACTTGACAATTAAGTCATTCATAATATACATTATACTCTATTTATTATCACTTTCGTTCAATTTTACTAAGTATTCTGCTGTTACACCATGACCAGGTTTAGCAAACAATAACCACTGACAAGGTCTACCCATTGAAGCAAGCTGCTCTAATGCATAAGTGTTGTAGCTTTCAGTACTGCCATTAACCCATAAACGTATGTCATTAACGTACATAGTTGTTGGAGTATGAAAGTGTCCAGCTATTGCGTAATCAAAGTCAGGCATTAAGTCACGTGATGCTAATGCTTTCCAACCTAATAGTTTTTTACCAAAACCATACCAAGGAAACCCACTATGTCCACGTACATTGTCACCATGCCATACAAAAAATTTACAACCTTCACCTAAGTCTGCAACATCAAACCAATGATTGTCGCTTTTAGAGTCTGGTATAGTAAATTTAATACGTTTTTCTTTTTCGTATATCATTGACATTATTTTTCCAAGCATTCTATCTGCATTGGAATCTGGATGATAGTCTTTACGTGCTCTACCACCAAGACTACCGTGATTACCTATGACCCAATGTACTTCTACATCGTCAAAGTTAGCAAGTAATGTATCAAAGAATTGTGTAAGTATTCTAGGACCATCTATTGTTACTTGATTGTATAGGCTTTCGTCTATTAGGTGTGTTTGTCCTGGAAATATTAATTCACCTTCGACAATATCACCAGCTGCTAACACAACACACTTAGATACTTTGTGTGCGTTTCTTTGTATGTTGGCTAACTCTACTATCTTATGTGCATACTCTACTACTCGTTCTTCTGCTACTTTCGTGTTGTAGTTAGGCGTAACTTTTGCTAGTTGCACGTCTGAAAGTATAGCTACAGCTATCTCTTCGCTTTTATTTTTCTTTTTTAGTGTTGGTTTTGGTATTTTAGGTTTGTCCCAAGTGCGTAAATTAGTTGAGACTGCTTGATATACAGCTTCAATCATGTCAGCTTTTTTATTTTTAGCTTTATCTAATTGTCTTAATAGCTTTAAATTGTCTGCTTTAAGTTGCTGTATTTTATTTGATTCAGCTTCAAGTAATAATTCATCTATATCTTTTTTAGATTTTTTAGACATTACTATCTGCCAAGTTAAGAAAGTGATTCCGAACTGCTGATTCACTTATTTTGATATTAAAATTTTCTTTTAATAATCTTGATACCACGTATGGTTTTAACTGTACTCCACTCATAACTTTAGCTTCGCAACCTTCCCAAAAAGGCATTGCTTCTTCTGTTATTCTACCTGAAATACGGCTTATCTTCCCTGTTTCTGCTTCTGCAAGCAGTTCATTTATATCTTTCATGTCGTTTATTATACATGATTAATTCTTTTATGTGTAAGTTTTATCGAGTATACGCCGCTTCCACTTCCCTCGGTGTTTCGCGTCCATCGGGTGGACACTCACACACTCCGTCGTGGATGCTATGCATACTCTCAGTAGGTAAGCGTAGAAGTGTTCACTATAGGTTTATGTTGACATAATTGAAGTTACCTTGTTGCAGGCTCTCCCTGCACTCTATTCTTCTACTGATTACAGCTTTACAAGTGGAAAGGATTCACATGCACTCTTGCGAGTTACTGTATTCCTTACCACTGTATCACATATTTAATTTAAGACAATGTTCTTTCACTTCATCTATGTCTTTTAAGTTAATAATGTTATACTTTTTACAAGCTCTGTAAACGTCTTGTAGTAAATTAAAACCAGAAGTATCACCTGAACCACCAAACACTTGCATGTCTGATACCCATATTCTTCTAGTTGGTTGTGTACCTAGCCATTCTAAAGCAGGACCGTCTACAACATTACCGTAACCTGAATGCCTGTTAAGATATTTTTCATCTACACGCCTACCATTTCTAGCAATAATACGTAAATCACCTGTATTACCTCTACCGTTATACATAGCAATGTTAACTGCTGGTAGTAAATGCATAATTTCTAAAATATCTTCACCATTAAATGACATAGAACCTGAAGAGTCAATAAGTATTGTACCTCCAAGTGTTCTTATTTTTTGTTTAAATATTTTCTTATCTACACAGTATCTGTTAATGTATTTTGGATTAAAACCAAAGTCTGCAGGTCTATAAGCTCTGCCACCTTTAAGTCTACCTTGTAAATTAACAGTCAATGGTGGAGTATGAATTTCCATTTCACCCCACTTACCAACACCACCTGTAGAATAATAAAGCATATCTCGTAAATCACGATTAGTTCTATCTTCTACATTTTCGTCATCAGGCATTAACTGAGCATTATCTTCTGATTCCTCTGGATTAATATCTTCACTAGGCGTTAGTTTTGTCTTAGGTTTAAATACATCTTCTTGTTTAGGTTTGTCTCTAAACATATCAAGTATCTTACTAAGTGGTTCTGCGTATTTTTGTACTTTACGATAACTAATAGTCTGACCATTATTAGTAGTAACTATGCTATTGTAATAATCTCTAATTACTTTTTGTGCGTAATTTATTTCAGACTTACGTAATTCAGTTACATTTATATCTGTTTGTATAGTTCCCATAGCTTTATGTAATATTTCGTATTCTTCACAAAACTTGTAACTACCATATCTAGATGTTGAATCATTATCAGTAACACGCCATTTAGACGCTAAACCAAATAAAATAATACTAGAAAGACTACCTTCATAAACAAGTTTCATTGCTTGTTGTTCAAATGAATCTTTACACATAGACATTTCATGTATAGCTAAATCAGCTCTAAATAGTAAATGATTAATTCTAATTTCTTCTAATACTTCAACAGCTTCTGCACGTACACCAGGTTTAAGCTTACCCATTGTCTTAGGACTCCACTTAACGTGTCCTAATTCATGTCGTCTAATCATACGACTATGATTAATACCGCAACTTTGACAGTCCCTATCTAAAGGAACTGTCATTTGTCTATTTAAGTTGTCAGTTTTAGCTTGTGGACTATCGTGTATAGTCCCTATAACTTCCCAAGATTCACCAGTAACAATTTCTGGATATGGGTATGCTTTTTGGTTATGCATTAGACAAGGTTACAGCGTCAATAAGTTCTTCTGCTTTGTCTGCAAAGATTAACTCAGCAGCTACTTCGGCTTTGAAACCTTTCTCTTGTAGTGCAAAGAACTCTGCCCATGAACGAACCGATATACGGTCTTCAGGGTCTTCAACTAACGTTGTATCATTAATTACAGTATGCCATTCATCTGGAAACGATTCCATTGCTTTAGGGTGTATACTGCCAACATATATTTTTACAGGAAATCTATCCTTAAGTGCAAGTGGTAGTGACTCAGGTGGACTGTTTGTTGTAGCAACAACCTGAAATCCAGGAGCTGGTCTAACTGTCTCTTGCTCTTCATTGTTTATAGTAATACCTGCAATATCTTGGTCGTCCAATATAGCGTGTAAGAAAGTCATGGCATCTGGTGATGCATGGTCTATCTCATTGATAACTAATCTGCCACCATTACGCCAAGCTTTAATAGCTATACCGTCATGCCATTCAAATCCACCGTCTTTAGCAGGTCTATAAAAACCCTCTAAGTTAGCTGACGCTGTATCTTCTGTCATTGTTATTTGGTATACATTTGGATTACCGTCCATATCTAGTGGTGCATTTTGTTTAACTGCACTGTAGGTTTTACCTGTACCTGGTGGACCATGTAATAATATTCTGCGTGAGTTACCCAAAATAGCATTAATTTGCTTCCAGCATTTGTCTTTATTCATAGTTATTCCCTTCTTGTTCTGAATGATTAGGTACATATCTACAATATATATCTATATCATTTGTTTTATTTTTTCTTTGTTGTATCTCAAACTTACCTTTGTCTGCTAAGTGTGCGATATTTCTTTGTGTCATAGACACAATGTTTGATTTGTTACCACCTAACCACCTTGGTGCAGTACCTATTATGTACCACACATTAGGAGATGACAAAAGCACTTTAACTTTTTCATCTGTTAATAACCTAGGTTTTCTACCTGGGGGATTAATGTTAGCTGGCGGGGGAGTTGCCTCCCTCATACCATTAGGCATCGTCATTAGTTGTTCCTTTCTTTAAGAAATCTTCTACTTCATCAGCAACATGTTCTAATGAATGTGATATAGATTGTGCAGTTAAGTCACGTAATGTATCTAAATCCTCTGATAAACACACTTGCATACTTGAAGGTTCCATCATTAGCCAACTCTGGAACACTCCGTCATCGTTAGCTTTTTGACGTATTTCTTCAATATCTTCATATGTATAATGTGTTTTGTCATTCATAACGTTTTCTGCTGTCATATAATCAGTCATAGTAATGGCTCTTTCAACAGCTATTATTTTTACAGCGTCTTGCATTGCTGTAGCAGCACAAGATGCCTCTATTATAATATTCCAGACATCTGGTTCATCCCAGGTTGGTCCTTCATCTAATCCAGCATATACTACTTGAACAGTATATTCTTTACGTGGTACATTATGTACATGTATTTCGTTCATAGTTTCCTTTCATTTTGTCGTTTATTATTTATAGCTAATTCCTCCCCATAAATTTTTTTTATGTGGGAACGAAGGTGAACACAGAAAAAAAAGCATAACTATGTTCACTTAAATAGCTCGTAACACACTATTAGTTATTTCCATAATGATAGGATTCAAACCTATAAGGCGACCTAGTGTAGTTCTTAGTATCGTCAACTAAGCACTATCGCTAACTCTCAGCTTCTATGGCTTTACGTTATTATAATGTGCTACAAGCTACCTACGTTCGGTCGTTAACAAACAGGGAATTTTATAACTCCTACTTATAGATAGCTTGTAACACACAATTACATATACCTTATTAAAGGTTACCATTGTTACCAACCATTACCTCATTATGTGCTACAAGCTATGTACGTATAGATAGCTTGTAAGATACAAAGCATGAAAAGGGAAAATACAATCGAACAAACCCTCGCCTTTCGGCACTCTATATCCTACAAGCTACCTACATTTTGGTCTATGGCTAAGCAAACAAAGGAGTCAAACTTAGCAATGTAGATAACTTTAATCTTTATAGCGGAGTAACACTTACTTCACTATATGGTGATATTCTGTAAATATCGTATTCATGTTCTATAAACTTTATTGTACTATCATTGTCAGCTAACTTAATTAAATTATCTATTTGTTCAGTTGCTTCTTCTACAGTAGTGTCGCCACTAAATGTAAATGATACACTTAATTCATTTATGTCATGTTTCATATTTTCGTCTACAAATTGATATGTCATTTGTTTACCTTTCTATAATGTTCGTAATGAAAATTACAAACTATTTCGTATACTTGTAAGTTGTCATATATTTTACCTAAGTACATATAATTTACCTTATTGTACATAGGTTTAGCGTCACATTTATATACAGTACATTTCATTATCTACTCGCTATGTACATAGATATAAATAAAAACGCTATTGGAGCTATTACTCCCATTAATATAACTTCTGTTGTTAATCCGAACAATCTTCCTCCTCTATGCAACTTCTTATATCTTTATCATCTAAATCGTGGATATATTCTATTGCTTGTTCCATATCCATAGCTGAAAAGGATACAAACATTGTATATATTTTTGGTTTAGCCATTATTCTTCCTCCTTTGATAACCAATGTGCTTCTATTTCACCAGCACAATTTTCGCAATATGTTTCACCATTGATATAGGCACCACCGTTATGTGTGTGATGCCAGTTATCACATTTAAAACATTGCAACCAACCACCCATTACTCTTCTTCGTAATTAGTTATTAACTGAAGAATTTTAGTATGTGCAGATATTTGTTTTTGTAATATTTCCATTGCTTCAACAATACCTTTAATAGTTACATAAATATCATCTATTTCATTGTTCATTTTTAAGCCTTTCTATCATTTCATTAACTTCTATCATTGTAAATTTAATATCATCATCGCCTTCTTCGTTGACAAATTTCGTAAACTCATCACGAAACTTATCGACTGATAGTGTAGATGATATAAACTTTGCTTGAAACTCAGTATTTTCATCACCTAATTCAGATATTATTAAATTTAACGTATTACCAATTAACTCTATTTTATTTTGTATATCGGTAACTATTTCTTCTAGGTTTTCTAGTTTGTTATTGTTCATTAATTCCTTTCACTAAAAAAAACTAATGTGGCTACCTATCGTAGTAACCACACTAGCTAATTTAATACTATACAGTAACTTCCTCTGTAGTCTCATTTAATTCTGAAACTGCAGAATTGTCTACTTGATTAGCGTCAGTATCATCTGATACTTTGTTTTTAGGTTTGTAACTAGGTGACTGTTTGTGCAGTTTAAGTACTGCGTCCTTACTTAGATACAAAGGTATTTGTTCTAAGTTACCGTCAATATAGGTACTCATCCATAGGCGTTCGCCCCATTCTAGTTCGACACCAGTAATACCACATACTGGATTTTGATAATCTGCTTTACTCATTAGCAGTCCTTTCTATTGTTTAACTTGGTAGGTGGCTATTGTATGCTCTTCTGTTATATCGCTTTGAAACCTACCATTACCATGCATATACATAGCTCCTAACACACAACTAATGTATGTTAGAAGCAATCTACTAGCTATCAAATGGATTATCATCCTCGAATATATCTTTCATAGGTGTTATACCAAGTACATTCAAATCCTCATTAATACTTGCTACTGTTAATCCGTCATGGTAATTAGCTATTGCTACTTCTACCATATCGTTTAACTCTGTTATTTGTGATGCACTGAACAGTGGTTTTAACACGTCCATAGCAGTTTTAATCTCAACTATATTCATAGTATCCTTTCTATATTTTTTTAGGCTGATGCCGTGGGCGGAAGCATAAAAAATGCTTAACATAAACTACTTTGTAGTGTATGTACTCCCCATGTATGAGGGTCAAATGGTTCATTATCATACTCGTCTATTAGATTCTTAAAGACTATCCATGCATAGGATAAATCAAGTAATATTCTATCGTTTAGGCATTCTGAGTCACAATATACCCAGTTATTATGTATTATAACTGTATCCTGATATTGTATTTCGCCTAAACATTCTGAACATGTAGTAGTATCAATCATATTGTTTCCTTTCCATTAAGAATCTAATAGCAGTTTGTTCGTCTATTAGACATTCTTCGCAAATAGTCTCTTGACTACATTGTTGATATGGACAACCCATTAGTTATCCATATCCATTAGTTTTAACTGAGTAGGTCTATTTAGTACTTCTTGTTTAGCAAGTATATCCATATTTACCTTAGCTATGTTATGAAATGTCCAAACACTCTCACCTTGTTCGTGTGCTTTAACACCACAACTTCTATGTAGAAATAGTGGATAGTTCTTCTTACCAAAGTACCAATATCTATCAGCTTGTGATACTGTATCTTGACAGTATCCGCATAGTACTTCATTCATAGTTTTCCTTTCTATATGTATGTTTCTGATATTAATTTTTCTTTAGTTATATCGATAGCCATTGTTCCATTAGGTATATTTTTATACCATTCATCACTTTGAATAGTAGTTTCACCATATGAACTCATAAGCTCTTGTTCTTGACTAGCATAAAAATCAGCACTAGCTTTCGCTTGTTTATCATTAGTTATCCAATTAATAGCCTCATTTATAGTGTCAAAATCTCCTACTAATAAATCACCAGAATTACCAACACTACAATATACTTGATAAACGTATAATTTATCAGCTAGGTCTACTTTTGCATATTCAATATCAAATATTGCATCATGCATTTTAATTTCAAATAGTTTATGCATTACTATCCTTTCTATATTTACCAATATTTATGCTATTAATTAAAAATAATTCACTATAATTACTATATAAATTACTCCAATTAAAATATAAAGGGGTTAACCAATAATCTATTAGCATTATTTTTCGTTCAATTTTATTTAATGGGGGCAAACCTTCTGTCTGTCCCATACCAGTTCTGTAATGTAAACTATTAAGATATTTTCTCATTAGCTATCCTTTCTATTTCTAATTGGTCTAGTCCAACGTAGTATAAAATACCAGTTGAACCATAAAATAAATCTATTATCTCCTATACCATTTGTATAATTACTAGCTTTACGTATGATATATTTAATCATTGACACTCCTCTGGTGTTCCTAACGGTGCTGGACCATTAAGACAATAACTGCAACAGTTACATAAGTTACCTTCGATTAGTGTTACTGCGTCTACTGTTAGACACAATTCACACGCTAAGTAGTGCTTTATCATAAAATATCCTCTCTTTATTTTTATGTGATTGCGACAGCAGAGCAGAAAAATAAGAAAACTAACGGCTCACGCCTGACATTGACAAGTTATCAGCTCTAATAAAAAAAAACTAGGCAGGCTAACTTAATAACCCACCTAGTAATCTAATATTAACTAGCTAAAGTTTTACCCTTAGCAAAGCTATCCACACAAGGTGTACAAGAATTCCAATAGATAAACTTCTCTGTTATATCATAGGATTTACCATTCCATACACTACCAGCTTGTCGAAAGTTATCTTTACCTTTAGTTTTAGTAACTCCACAATGTTGGCATACAAAGGCTTTGCTATTAGTTTCTTTAGCCTCAGTATCTTCTTTAGTAGTATCAACTGCTTTATCAACAGCTGTAGTTTCTTCTGCAATTATCATATATCTCCTTTAATAGATTTTTTTTTCGATTGCCTTGGCTGAGAAAAAACAATATACAAACCAAAGGAATATTAGATTAACTTGTATGACTAATTATATTATATCATCTAGTATCATATGGATACAGTATTAACTAACTAGGTGGTATATTAACAGACTCTGTTTGTTTCGGAAGGTCAACCATATGGAATCTGTACTCATAACAAGATACTGTACAGATTAAGCTATCAGATAGCCTATCAAAGAGAGTACAGATTACAAATTGTTTGACCTACCGATGCTAATGTAGCCTCTCTGTAGTATATACGTATGTATAAAAATATATGCTGGTAATCTTTTGTACTGTAAACCCCTGTGTCTATAGTCTTTGAGGGCACTAGCGGGCATTAGTACTGGTTAGTTTGATTAAAGCTTTCTAAGTGTCCCTGGGTACTGCCTTTGTCTTTCTAGTGTACTGTCTCGCCAGTCAGCAGCTTTCCGCATCCCGATTGCAACTTTACCTGTAACAAAATACTTGCGTTTAATGTTTGTAATTAACTGAACTATACCATATAATTCTCACTAGGCAAACATCTAAAGAAAGATAGTGAAACATGACCGATACTACACGTAACGTCATCTGCATAGCCGAGGGATGTAGAAAGAAATTAAAGGGTAAACAGCGTAAATTCCACTCCCCTACCTGCCAAAAGAGACAGTTTGCTAGAGATAAAGCCCACAATAAGAAGGTCGATGTAAAGCCTATAAACGCTGAACGAGCTTCTGATGACGGAGACCACGCAACTGTAAGACGTGGACAGTATTACCAAGCTTTCGTAAGCGAAGGAATAGCTGAGACAGTTGCAACAGGCGAGATGACGGTAGTTGACGCTGCTTCCCTCCTTGGCTGCACGTCAGCTACTGTGTCTCGTATGCTCGGTGCCTACAAGATTGACGTACGCAACGAAGTTGCAGGAGAAGATTGGGAACTATCTGATGACGCAAAGGATGCATTAGAAAATTTTGCTAACTTCCGTAACAAATATTTCCGAACCGAGTTGGGGGTACAGTACGAAACAGCAGACTTTCATACTAACTGGGTAAATAACATTATAGATAGTATAGAAAATGGTAAAGAACTTTTAATACTAAGCCCACCTAGACACGGTAAAACAGAACTATTAATACACTTTGCTGTGTATCAGATATGTAGAAACCCTAATACTAGGATTATGTGGGTTGGTGGTAACGAAGACATTGCAAAGAATGCATTATCTGCTGTGCTTGATGTATTAGATACTAATGAAGAACTACGTGAAGATTTCTGTCCACCTGGTACATCTTTTAAACCTGACAATAGGTCTGGTAAAAACTGGTCGCAGAATCAATTTACTGTAGGTACACGAACTGTAGCGGGTATTAAGTCACCAACAATGGTAGCTGTAGGTAAGGGTGGAAAGATTCTATCACGTGACTGTGACATAATTATTGCTGATGACATTGAGGACCACCAAACTACTATGCAACCTGGTGCAAGAGAAAGTACTAGACAATGGTGGACAACAACATTATCAAGTCGTAAAGAGGAACATACTGCTATTGTTGTTATAGGTTCAAGACAACATCCTGATGATTTATATAATCATTTACTTGAATCAGATAACTTTACAAGCATTGTAGAAACTGCACATAATCTAATGTGTGAAATACCTGAACACTTAGAAGAAGAACACACAGATTGTATGTTATGGTCAAGCAAACGTTCTTTTAAATGGTTAATGTCCCGATTACATTCTGCTGAATCAACTGGAGGTAGGCAAACATTTGAAATGGTTTATTACAACCAAGCATATGTAGAAGGTACACAAATCTTTACTATGAACATAGTTGACCAATGTATGCGACCAGACTTAGTACTAGGACAAGTATATAAAAACTTATACTTAGTAGCTGGACTTGACCCTGCATCATCAGGGTATCAAGCATCAGTACTATGGGGTATAGACCAATACCGTGGTGAGTTATATCTAGTTGACCTAGAGAACAGAAGGGGTGGAGGTATTAGAGCTGCACTAGACCAAATGGCTGATTGGACACATAAGTACGATTGTAGACATTGGATAGTAGAAGAGAACGGTTTCCAAACAGCTATACGTCAAGATGCTGCAATAAAAGAATTTACATTACGTAGTGGTATAACAGTACAAGGACATTTGACAGGTAAAAACAAACACGACCCACTATATGGTGTAGGTGCTATGGCTGATTTGTTTGAAGCAAAGAAAATACACCTACCTACTGGTGATGGGGAATCTAGTGCTAAAGTACAGAAATATCGTCAACAACTGTTATACTTTGATGGAAAACCTGTTTCCAAAAGAAACAAAGAGAAAACTGATATAGTTATGGCTAGTTGGTTTCCAATGAAAGTTTTTAGGCGTATGCAAAAAGAGCATGCTGCTGATATAGGATTAGACTATAATCCAAGTTATGGAGATTATAAAATGACAGATATAAACGAAGCACCATGGGGATAGAAAACCTAGACATTAAAAACTATCAAGAGATAGTTAAAAATGCTGCTGAACTTACATCAGGTAAATTAGTACAAGAACGTCAAGTACAGAAAGCTAGAATAAAAGCAATCCTTAATGGTGGTGCTGATGGTATTAAAGCTTTACTAGGTAACACAATGGAAACCTCTGATGCTGATTTGTTACCAGCTCCTAACATGTTGCAGTCAGGTATTGACCGACTTGCACAAAAGATTTCAGGTATACCTCAAGTACGAGTAGATGTACCTAATGAAAATGATTCACAAAGAAGTAAAGTACGTGCAGAAAAATTAGAACGTATTGTTACTAACTATGATGAAAAACAAAACTTAACTTTACAATTAGCACAAGCATCTAGGTGGCTACCAGGTTACGGTTACTGTGCATGGGTAATAACTACAAGAAGAGATAAGAATGGTTATCTTTATCCATCAGCAGAACTAAGAGACCCTTATGATACATTCCCAGGAAACTTTGGACCTGACCAACAACCAAGAGAAATGGCTGTTATTAGACGTGTGCCTAGATATAAACTTGCACAAATTTATCCAGAATTTTCTAAAGAAATTTTAAAAATAGATGAGGATGATACAGATTCACAATCAGATACTGCAACTCCTTTTATGTCTTATGAAAACAACAGAGAACAAGGTTGGGAAGATAACACATACTCTGGTGTACGTATTATTGAATATTACGACCAAGGTGGTACTTACGTAGTATTCCCAGAACGTAATATGATTTTAGATTTTATACCAAACGTATTATCTACACCACCATTTGTGTTTATGAAGAAGTTTTCTTTTGACCAACTTAAAGGTCAATATGACCACGTAATAGGTTTGATGGCAATGATGGCGAAGATTAACATTATGTCAGCAATCGCTATGGAAGATAGCGTATTTACAGAAACCAACATATCAGGAGAGATAGAATCTGGACAATACAGAAAAGGTAGATTTGCAGTAAATTATCTAGCTCCAGGTACGCAGGTTTCTAAACCAATGAACAACATTCCGTATCAGTTGTTTCAACAAATAGATAGATTAGAAAGACAGCTTAGATTAGTAGGTGGTTATCCAGTTACTGATGATGCACAGTCACCTAACTCTTTTGTTACTGGTGCTGGATTACAAGAACTTAATGGTGCTATGTCATTAATGATTAACGAATATAGAGAAATAGTAAAACACGCTATTGTTGAAATGGACGCTAAACGTTTAGAAATGGACGTAGTAATATCTTACTCACAAGAAATTTCTAAAAAACCTATGGCAGGTTTCTTTAACGGTTCAGCTTTTGCAGAAAACTATTCTCCATTAGCAGACATAGGTGGAGACTTTAGAACAAGACGTATCTATGGTGTTATGGCTGGTTTTGATGAACCACAAAAAATTGTAACTGGTTTGCAATTACTACAAGCAGGTGTTATAGATGTAGAAACATTACAAGATAACATCGATGGTTTAGAAAATATAGCTAAAGTACAAGAACGTATTAGAAAAAATAAAGCAGAACAAGTATTATTTGATTCTATATTAGCTAGGTCAGCACAAGGAGATGTACAAGCAACTATGGCAGCTATTGCTATATATGAATATCCATCTGCTATAACTGATATTATGAAACAATTCTATACACCTGAAGAACCACAGATGTCTCCAGAGCAAGAAGCAATGATACAACAACAACTAGCACAACAGATGGGAGGACAGGGTGGACCTCCAACTATGGCACAAGCTTTTGGTATGTAAAATGGATGAATTTTTAGAAACAGAATTTTGGGACATGATATATAACGAATATGGTGTTTCTGACGAATTAGATATACTATCAGAAAATGTAACAGAGATTATAAATATACGTAAAGGTATTATTATATTAATAACAAAGGATTTTTATAATGGCAAAGAGTCGTAGAGGCGGAGCAAGACAACCTAAAAAACCAGCACCAGTAGCAGCACCAGGTCCTGGAGCAGGTAAAGGTCAAAATAGAACAGATGGTGGACCAGCTAGTTCAACACAACCTATTCGTAGAATACCTGGACAAAATTATGGTGAAGGTAAACAATTAGTAGAACAGCAACAAGCTGCACCATTACCTAACAATCAAGGTATATCAGTACCAAGTCAACAAGGAATGTCTCAAAGACCTAATGTTTTTGGTGCAACAGATAGACCATCAGAACCAATAACTGAAGGTGTTCCAATAGGAGACGGTAGTTTTCCTATAGAAGGAAATAGTGATACGAATATATTCTTAGCTGCATTGTATTCTCAAAATCCACATCCTGCTATAGCAGAATTACTAAATTCAGGTAATGAATGATATTTGGAGATTATTTTTTTGAAAAAGATTTTTTAAAAATCAAAGATAGACAAAATAGATTATACAAAAATTATAAAGAAATAGCTAAAGCTAATCCACAATTAGCAGAAAACGTTATAAACATAACAGAAAACAATCCTATGCTTCCTAAAGCTACAGTTAAAGCAGCTGCAGAGCTTAATGAAGACCCTAATTCAGATAGGTTAAACGAAATCAATTCACAACTGTATGAACAGTTTTCTAAGAAAGAAGCTGAAATTTGGGAGTTTATGAACGATAAGTATCAAAACACCGAATATGTAGATGATATGAGATTTACAGCTGCTAACTGGCTTAAAGGTGATACACAGTATGGTGTGTGGATAGGTGCAGCTATGGACCATGTATTTGAAACAATTTCTAAATACAGCCCTTTGCCTAATACTGGCTTTTACAAAGACGGTTTTCAAATAGACGTACAAGATAAAAGTGGTAATGCAATTACTGTACCTAACCCAGATGCTCCTATGGCAGGTAGAATTTGGCAATACATGTCTTCTGTTTTAGCTTATGACAAAATGTTAAGAGATGGTGTAGACCCTACTACTGCAATAAACGTACCAAGAATTGATATAAGTAAAACGCAAATAGCTAATTTAGGTGTAGATACTGGTTGGTCTGGAAAAATAGACAAATTAGTAGATTCTTTTAAAGAAGCTCAAGATATGGCTGGAGATACAATTTATCAAGCTATGCGTATGAAAGTAGCTAATAACGAACCAATAAACTATGACAGAGACAAGTGGTTTCTATTTAGCACTATTGATGCAGAAAAAATGCCTCAATACAATGACTTAGTAAATATTTATGGATATACACCAGAAAAAGCTAAAGAACTTATACATAAAAAAATTGGGAAACCATTAGCACCTTTAGACACACCTGGTGAAATAAACTATCTAAGCTCTGATAATCCTAATAAAATAAACTTTTATGCTGGTAGAAGAAACAAAGGATTTGTTTATAGTGCTGATGACCCTGGAAGAACTCAAGAAGGTTATCAACAATTAGTTCCTTATTCACCTGGACGTTATCAAGCAGCTTTTATATCAGCACCTGGTACAGAATCTTATAACAAACTATCTGGTGCTATTGATTTAACTTACAAATTAGTTCCTGAATTGTTTGCAGATAAAGGTGTAAATCAAGTAATGAATCAATTTAAAAACCTTAGACGTGTAAATAAACTTTTAGACCAAGAAACAGGAGAAGTTTTAGCTACAGGTAAAAGATTCAAACTTAATCAACAGGGTTTAAGAAAAGAAGCTGAAGAACAAATTGCTAAAGATATAGACGGTTTAACTGGTGAAGGTCTTAAAGAATATATGCTAGGTGCTAATGCTAAATTAAAAGCTATTGATAATGGTGCAGAAAGAGTTACTAAAGCTACTAATCGACAAGTAAAAGAATACGGTTTTTTTGGTGAACGTGTACCTAAATTTTTTAGACAAACAAAAGATGAATTTTTAGATACACCGTTTATGAATCAATTATTTTATTCGTTAGCTGACGAAACAGACGAAATGGTTATAAAAGCTAATCCATTCTTTAGAAATTTAGATGGTAGATTTGTTGGTAGAGTTGTAGAAGAACAAAACCCTGCAAAAATTAAAGAGTTGTTTGGTTCTTTATTAGACGAAGGCGTAAGTATTGGTAAATACACTAGCAAAGGTTTTGCACAAATAGATACTATGCCTAAAGTTGCATCTTTTGCATTAAACAAAGCATTGGTAAGTACAGCAAAAACTGGTAAAAAATTACAAAGTTCTACAAACGTTGGTAAGCAAATAGCTGGTAAAGCGTTATCTACAATAGGAAATGAACAAGCAGCATTTAGAAGTGCTAGAAGTTACTTAGGACAAGGTTTAAATATTGCAATGTCTCCTTTACGTAATACACCTAACAAAAAGTTTTTATCTGTATTAAAACCATTGTCAAGAAATGACGCAATTATTGACGGAACTATAGCAGCTAGTAGATGGTTACCTAAAAAAGAACAGTTAATAGAAGCTGCCTTGAATGCTAAATCTAATGTAGAAGAGTTAACAAGTATTACAAATAAAAAATATGAAAAAATGTTAGGATTTAACTCTACTTTTAATGCTGGTAGTACTCCCTCACAACAAAGAATGCTAGGACTAATACCTGAAATGGGTTTACCTTTGAGAAACTTTTCACAAGCTTATGACCAGTTGTTTGCACATTTGCAAAGTACAGGTTATGACTCAGCAGTTGGTTCACAAATATTAAAAGAATTTAGAGGATTAAAATATCAAGACCATAGAACTATTAGAAAATTTGCTTATGAACAAAGAGTTAGAGATATACAACATGTTAGAGCTAAAGGCGGTAATCACGAAATTATGGCAGAAGCTTTAGAAAATTATTCTAAAGGTGAAGAAGATAGATTTATTATGTTTATTAACGAATTTGGTGATGACATGCCTTTTGCAGGAAATTTACCAGAAGGTTTAGAAAAAATGACTTATAAAAATTGGGATGGTACAGATAGAGAAGTTATTATACCTACTGCACATCTTATGTCTGAAATGGCAGATAACTCAGTACAGTTAACAGATTATAATTTAATGAAACGTTCTATGTCTTCATTGTTTACTTATTACGATGATATGAACTCTTTAACACAAACATTTACAATACCTATAAAAAATGCTAAAGATTACATGACTAAATATAAATTTGGATTTAGTAAAGAATATACAGAAAATCCTCTAATAGATTACACAACTGGACAATTAAAAGGTATACCTGTAGATAAATTAGGTCAAGATGCTATAACGTTAGCTTTAGATTACTACAATCGAAATGTATTTAAACCAGCTGTTTTATTACGATATGCTTTTTTTAGTAGAGTTTTCTTAGAAGAATCAATGCGTTTTGCTGCTGGACATATGGATTCGTTTTTTACACATCCAATACACTACATGCAGTGGGTAACTATGGGAAGTGAAGGAAAAGTTGCTAGAGCTATTAGAGGTGGTGCTACATCTATTGATGAAAATAAATTGCTTGATAGCTTTGAACATTTACAAGCTATGAATCAAACATTTTCTATTGCAGGGCTGCAAGGAAGAGCAACTATCAAAAATAAAAATGTTAAATACGTTATGCGTACTAAAACTGAAATAGAAAAGGGTGTTAGAACTAATGCAGATGATTATGTAGAAGCAGTTAGATTTGAATTAATGTTATTGCGTAGTGACGAAATAGCTAGAAAAGTAGCTGAATATGGTTATGGTAGTGACAAACTTTCTAAATGGATTTTAAGTGCAGATGGTGCTAGAGCCAGAGAAGAACTTGTAGATATGGGTGGCGGTAGATTTAGTAAGATGTTAAATGACAGTGATTTTATAGACCAGTATTTACAATCTGTTGAAACACGTATAAGAATTAAAACAGGTGGTCGTGTAGAAAAGGGAACAGAGTATTTTTATGACGAAGCTGCTAAAGCTTATAGATATAACATTTCAGCTACAGATACAGGTAATAGTAATTTAAGAAATGCAATAGCAACAGGAAGCTTACATAAATGGGATGATGCAGGAAGAGCTGGAGAAAGTCTTAGCTTTTTAGAAGATTTAAACAAACGTATGCCAGAAAGAATGTCACTTCGTGGTAAAACAACAATATCAGACATAGACCAAGAGCTTAAAAAATATGTTGGTGAAAAAGGTCTTAACTTAGATTTAGGTGCAGTAAAGGTATCAGAAGATATTATTAATAGAAAATATTTAGGACCTTTAGGAAATTTTGAAAAGACTATGGATAATGTAGTAAACATTGCGTTTAATCACATGATGGGTAAACCCAATGCTTATTTATCAAGGTCAGTAGCTTTTAAACAGTTTAGGTATATGCATATACTTGATAACTTTGAAAATTATTCTTGGAAAGTACGAGATGAATTTATTAGAGAAGCTGAATTATTAAAGATACCTAAGAATGTTATTGCTGATTTAAAAGATGCACGTAGAGCTACAGCTAGTGGAAAGATTGATAATTTCAAAGTAGCAGATACAAATGCTAAAGCTTATGGTTTATCAGGTACTAAACAGTTGTTATACGATACTTCTAAGAGACATGCTTTATCAGATGTTACAAGAAACATTTTTCCCTTCCCTGAAGTATGGTTTGAGTTAGCTACTACTTGGAGTAAGTTATTAGCTAATAATCCACAGTTAATACGTAAAGGACAACTTACAGTTAATGGTGCTAGAGGGTCAAACTTATTTGGATTCCAAAGTGAATCATTCTTTACACCAGACCCACAAAATCCTGATAACGAATTGTTTGCACATCCGTTCAGTGGGTTTATGGGAAGTTTAATTTATGGTAAAGAAAGAAACACTGAAGTAGCTGCTAAGAGCTATGTAACTGGTATTAACCTACTAGGACAAGGATTTGTACCTGGACCTAACCCATATGTTGCATTTGCTTTAGATAAGGTATTACCTAAGTATGGTTACGGTAGAGAAGTAAGGGAAACTTTATTTGGTGATTTTGGTACTCCAGAAATAAAAGATGTGTTATTACCTAAAGCTCCTTGGTTAAAAAAACTATTAGCTGCAACAGGTGGTATTGGAAAAGATATAGATGATTATGGTAATGAAATTTATACAAGTGAATATGCTGCCATGAGAGCATCTACAACAATAGATATATATAGATACGGTATGTTAACAGGTGAAAATCAAAGATTGTATAAAGCAGGCAAACTTGATAAGTTTTTAAGTAAAAAATATGGTGAAAACTTTGACAAAAATTTAATTACTAAATCAGATATTGACGAAGCTTTCTTAGAATATTCTAATAAAAAAGCTACACAAGTATTTGGAATTAGATTCTTAGCACAATTTATTGGACCAACAGGTATTAAACCAGTATTTTATGCAGAAGATAAAGATGGTAAGTTTTTTGCTACACAAGTTCTTTCAGAAGAATATAGAAAAATTAGAGAAGAAGTAAATCAAGATGATGTTCAAGCAGCTGAAAGATTCTTTAGGGAATTTGGTTATGACCATGGTTGGTTGACATCTGGTAAATCAGTATCTATTGCTGGTAGACGTTCTATAACAGACAGAGTAAAAACTTGGCAAGCAGAAAATGAAAAAGATTTAGAACCTTATACATTGAGTGCTTATTTCTTATTGCCAGATAATCCATTAGATGATAGGTCATATGCTGATTTATATGATGAGTCTATTATGTTAAATCCTGACCAATATCGTAGGTCTGTAAATGATACAGTAGCATACTATAAATATGCAGCTTTTTCAGAAAAAGTAGAAAATAATGACACAATACCTAATGATGAAAAAGTTTTCTTAAAACGTTTAGTTCGTAATGGTTTAATTATAGATTATCCAGGATTTCAAAGCCAGACTTATGGTATTACAACTGCTGTTAAAGCTAAAGATATATTTTCTGAAATGGAACGTGAATGGTTAAAAGAAGGTAGTTTTGCTTCTACAACTGACGCAGGTAAAGGTTTTGCTAAGTTGTATCCTATATGGCAAGCTATGGGTAATCAATCAATGAAATATTCTAGTAGTAGAAACCCTGACTGGTGGTTGTCATCTACACAAGATGAAGCAAGATATATGCGTATTATGACACATCAAGTAGCTATGCAGATAGCAAAAGAAAATCCTGACTTTTACTATGTCTGGATAGGTGTTATGTTAAGATTATACAGAGATGACACTGAAGCTCTACAATATGGAGCTACATTAGGAAGATAATGGTAGAGAAAACACAAAATACATCTTTTGGTAATACTGAAGAAAATACAAATGATGAACTAGTAGAGCAATTAAATCCTGAACAAAAAGCATTATTAGATACTTATTTGATGCAATTAGACCCTGCATATGCACAACAATTTGAACAAGAATATAGAGAAAGTATAGAAGAATTTGGAGTATTTGATTCAGTAAAATTAACTGCTTATTTGCCATTTATGGATTTTGGAGGATTAGAAGACCCTAATGCTAGAAAAGTACCTGTATATGATAAAAATGGTGTAGAAACAAATAGGTTTGCATCTTTTACAAGTTACTTTGAAGATTTTCCTATTAGTGGAATATTAGCTAGTGCTAACTCGGAACAAGAAATAATAGAGTTTCAAAGATATTTAGAAGCAAAAGGTATTGTAGATGAAGGTTATTTTAACGATTCAATAGGTCAATACAGTAATAAGTTATTAGAAGTTGTATATGACATTATGGATTATGCTGATGCTAATTTAAACATATTAGAGAACAGTCCAGAATATAAAGCTTTAGAATCTGAAAATGATGTTAGATTTTTTATGGCTCAGGAAGATGAACCACAATATGTTATGCAACGTAAGATTTTTAATAAAGCTATAGATGCTTACGCAGAACAAACATCTTATCTAGAAAGAGAAGAAAAAAAACAAACTAGAGAAAAAATAGAAGGTGATTTATTTCAACAAGCTTTAGAAGAATATCCTTCTGATGAAGAGTTTAAAACTATATTTGAAAATGCTTTAGCAGATTCTGGTAAAAGAGTTACTCCAAAAATGTTAGATAAAGCAGCTACAGCTTTTGGTAAAGCTTATTCAAAAGAAATGATGGATAACGCAGACTTAATTGCAAACTTTAAAACAAGTGACATATACGCAGATTATGTACAAGGTACTAATATTAAAAGAGAAGATGTTCAAATGGGTGGATATATGCCAACAGAACGTAAATTAAATACTGATTTCTTTAAAGATGGTATTACAGCTGAAGGTTTTGCTAAAGATTATGTAGAGGAAGAATATGGTAAAGAAATGGATGCAGTAGCTTTAGGACGTAAAAAAGCAGAAACACAACAAGCTTTATTATCTGAAGTATTTAGGTATATATCACCATGATAAATCCTGGAGAAAATGTACAAAAATTAGACCCTCAACAATTAAAAGGTCAAGATAGAGAAGCTTATGATAGACTAGCACAAGAAAAGTTAGCAGCTCAAGAAAATTTAAAAGACGTTAAAAACAAACCTTTATCAGGAACTCCAGGTGCTCAACAAGCTAGAGTAAATTATTATATAAAAAAACTTAATGATATAGATACTGAAATAGATAATTTTTTAGCAGAAGGAAGTGCCGAAAAATACTTTCATAATTATATGAATACTAGAAGTGCTGAAAGTAATGCATTAAAGAAAAATACTAGATACGGACCTGGTGGATTAGCACCAGTTGAAAATTATAATTATGCTGAATTACCTAATATGAGTGAACAAGAGTTGGGTCGTTTAGCTAAATCTATAGGTGTAGAAAATGTAGATAAACTAAAAGCTTTTGGTGGAATAGGTTTAAAAGTATTAGGTTACTTAGATGAAGAAATTTTATTGACAAAACCATTAGAGCTAGCAAGCAAAGGTTTAAAAGCAGCTGGTTATGGTAAAACTGCAGCGGGAGCAGCAGCATTAGGTACTAAAATTGCAGCATATGAAACATATTGGATGTTAGCAAACGTTGGTATGGCAGCTTATGCACAGTTACAAGGTGAACTTGGTGAAAGTAATCCAGAACTACAAAATTTAATAGGTAATGCAATGATGAGTAGTGCAACAGGTGTACCAAGTGCTCAATCAATGGATGTTGGTAAAGAAGTAGAATCTGTTCCTTTTGACAATGTAGCACAACTAGAAAAAGATATGAAAAGATGGGCTAAATATTCAATGGGTGTTCAAGCTTATCAAGCAACTATTGGTAAAGCAACAAACACAGAAGACATTGTTAGTCTTGCAATGAATGGTATACGTCCTATGTTAGGTGCAAATAATGAGTAGAGTTACATACGGTCCAGAAGGTACACAAATTATTAATGTTGATGGTAAGTTTTATTTAGGTGTTGATACAGGTGATAGCTTGTACATGTATGAAGTACCTAAAGGTTGGACATTAGCTGATTTAACCGATATGACTGATATAGAACAAAATAATAAAGATGCTAGTGCTTCTTTTTATAATGACTTAGTTACTACTGGTGACATGATTGAAATTACTGAAGACCAATTTTTTGGTAAAGTTGGCTACGAAGATAGAATTGTAGTTGTAGGAAGTGGTATATATCCATTAACTAAAGAATATGATGATGTTGATAGTATTACTGCTATGCTTTCTGGTCTTGAAAGCTTACAAACAACAGCACCTTTTTGGTCAGATGCTAATTATGTAAATACTTTAGAAGACTGGGTAATAAATAAAGGTATAGACAATATAGAACTTTATTGGGATTCTAAAGAACATAATGAAGCAGTAGAAAAAATGGGTTACACACCAGCTCAATACAATGCTTTAACTAAAAAAGCTAAAAACATAAATGGTTGGGAAGAAGACGTTCAAAACAATCTAGCAAGTCTACAAACGCATTTAACTGGTCTTGGTGGAGAGTTATCTGAAACTGTTTTAACTGCAATAGCAGAACAATGGGCATCAGGTTGGAGTGAAGAAAAATCTAAACGTACTGTTAGAAAGTTAGTAGATAGTAGTTACACATTAGGTGGACCTGTAGATGCACAGATATTAGCTATAGCAGAAGGTACAGAAATAAAACAAACTACATTAGGTACAGAAAAAATAAAAAGTCTTATGGATACTTATTTAGCACCTAACTTACATGCAGGTATTAAAGATATTGCAAGTCATGCAGCTAAATTAAGAAACAATCCTAATTATGAAACAAAATTTATTAAAGATTTAAAAGCTAAAAACAAATTAGAATACTCTATGTATGACGAAGATATGGAAATTGGCTTTTTGATAGACAGTAAAATTAATTCTTTTGAACAAACAACAGGTATTAAATTAGACCAGAGTAAAGATAGTGATTATTCAATTATAGATAAGATGTTAAAACTTAATAATTTTGGAGAAGAAAAGAAATTAGCTAGAAGTATTGGCTATCAAAGAGGTTCTGCAAAAGTTATGAATGATGTTAACAATGCATTAGGTCGTACTTTTGGTAAAGGTATAGTTGGAGCACAACAGTTTAGAGAGCAATTTTAATGGATATGGTTAAAGTTTATAGAAAAGATTTAGATACATTTTATGAAGTATCTGAAGAACGTGCAATAGAATTAGAAGCTGCTGGGTATTCAAGAGACCCTAACGTACAAGGCACAGAGTCTAGTGGAGGTTCTACATCTTCTCCTGGTACTGCTGCTACTTCAGCAGAAGCTAATCAACAAGCACAAGCTTTATATTCATTTATGCCACAAGGTGTATTAGACGATTTTATAAACAATTACATTGATACTGGAGATGCGGATACTTCAATAGGTTTAACTAGAAAATCTCAAGTGTGGAAAGATAACTTTGGTCATCTATTAAATAAAGATAATACATTAATAATGGATGAGTTAACTTCTTTAACTACTATTAATACTTATAAACAAACACTTAAAGAAATAGGTATAGATGATTTTACTGAATTTGAAGATGAATTTAAAGAAATGGTTAGTTCTGTATCTGGTGCAGAGTTTCAAGATAGAATAGATGTAGTTTACGAAGGAGTTGTAAACCAAATACCTGAAGTTAAACAGTTATTTGCTGAACAACTAGGAGTAGTAGCTGATGATGCAACAATATTTGCCGCATTAATTAATCCAAAAGTAGAAGATAAATTCTTAAAAGGACAAATAACAACTGTACAAATTGGTGCACAAGCTAAAAAAGCAGGCTTTGGATTTAATTATGACAAATTTGATACATTAAAGAAACAAGGTTTAACTGCACAAGGAGCTAAACAACTTTATGGAAGTGCTGGAAGCATTATGAGTCAAGCAGAAAGTATAGGTAGAGACTTAGGTATTGAAACATTAGAACAAGCCTCATTAGGTAATGTACAAGCTCAACAAAGATTAACACGTATTGAATCAGAACTAATGTCCAAACAAGGTGTACAGTTAGGTGCTGCTAAAAAAGATGGCAAAGTTACTGGACTTATAGAATAACCTGTTATAATATTTATTAAGCGTTGCGTGGTCCGCTCAAATAGACCTGCAAACAGCTTTCAAAGCCTACGTTGAAAGCTCGTATTAAAACCGTAGAGTAATGGACTTGTAGCTTATAGCTACCAGAGATACAGGTCAAGTGGTAAGGTAGCACCCCGACAAGATGCCTATGGTCTTGTCTGACAGGTTAACACATAGTGGAGGTACAGTATGGAAGAATTTGATGCACCGCAAGAACATGGTGTAAAACAAATGAGAGAAACTATTGGTAGAAAAGATGATGCTATCAAAAAACTAGAGGCAGAACTAGAGTCTTATAAAGATAAGGAAATAGATAATGTTTTTGGTAAATTAGGATTATCAACGGACAAAGGTTTCGGTAAGGCGTTAAAGCAAGTGTATGATGGACCTGTTACGACAGATGCTATCTCACAGTTTGCAAAGGACGAGTATGGTTTCGAAGCAAATGGAACAGTTGAGGCAACACCACAGTCTACACCTGAACCACAAGTTCAAGACGATGCAAGGTCACGAGTAGCTGCACTTGATGCAAATTCAACTTCAGAAATACCTTTAGGGTCTAATGAAGAATTAGTTGCTGCTCTAAAAGGTGCATCCGTTAAGGATTCACTAAGAGCTAAATTAAACTACATGGACCAAGAACAACAAAAAAAGTAATAGTTTAATACGACAATATACGGAGGTTTATTATGGCAGGCATAACCCTGACAAATAATGCAATTTACTCTCAGAAAATTAATAACTTTTCTGGGGAGCTATTCCGTGTAGGTGGTCAAAGAACTCCTTTTTTATCTGCAACAGGCGGATTAAACGGAGGTAAGGTTTTACAATCTACCTTCTGGCAAATCCAAGCTGCTGACTCACACACAGTATCTTCTGAACCTACAAAGGCTCAAGAAGGTAATACGCCAACAGAATATCTCGGAAGAGATAGGGTTGCGTTTACAGGTGTGACACAGATATTCCATAAAGGTGTCAAGATGACTTACACAGCTATGGCAACATATCAGCACCAAAATCCTTTTGATTTAAGTGCTAACATCGCATCTTCATCTGATGGTGACGGAACAGTAACAGCTGCTGACAAACTCGGCTTAGCTGGTTCTAACCCAATCGTTGATGAATTTGCAGAGCAAATGTCTTTGGCTCTTGAAAAAGTAGCTAGAGAAGTAGAGTGGTTCGCATTCAACGGTACATTCGCAGACGGTGCTAATACAACACCTGGTGCAGGTACAAGAGAAATGCGTGGACTTGCACAGTACTGTGCTTTAAACGCTAACGCTAACAATACAGTTGCTCCTACATTTGTAGGCGGTAACGTACACTATTGTGATGCTGATGGTGATGGAACTGGCGCAGACAAAGTTCTATCTTGGGACTCTATTGCAGACGGACTAAAAAGATTGTATGATGCTCACGCACCAATGCAACAACCAGTTCTCTGCTTAAGCCCTAAGCAATTACTCGACCTTAATAAAGAATTATTAGCTGGAACAGTTGGTATTACAGGAGCAATACTTCCAAGAGATAGAAATCTTGCTGGTATTGACATTGATGTAATCGTTACACCATTCGGACAGATTGGTATGATGGTTATTGACCCTAATATCCTACCTGCTAATAAAGCATTTATTATTGACTTTGCTTTCGTACAACCAGTGTTCACAAATATCCCAGGATATGGAACAGTGTTTGTGAGAGACATCGACCAAGACGCTAATGCAATGGTTGCAAAAGCTGTCTACATGGAAATGGGATACGACTTCGGTCCTCCTTCATACCATTTGATGTTCTCTGACGTAGCTTAGAGAAATATATTTGAAGATTAGGGTGGGAATCCACCTCCTGCCCTTTTCTTCTGCTATAGTAAGGACAATATGCAATTACAAAAACAAGTTTTAATAGACGTTTCAGCTCATGCAACTAACTCATCAGGAGTACAATGTGACGGTTTGTTATTGTCAGGAATAGAATTTCCTGCAGCAATGACAGGTACTGCCGTAACTTTTGATTTTTCTTATGATGGAAGTAGTTGGGTAGATGTTGTAGAAACAGATGGTACTGAAGTATCATACACAGTTTCAGCAGGAAACGTAGTAAGAGTAGACCCTAGTGGTTGGGCTTTTGCTGCAATAGGTTTCTTGAGAGTAACATCTGGTAGTACTGAAGCAGCTGATAGACAAATTAATTTAATATTTAAACAAAGTTAGGGGTCATTGTGAGCAGCACAATAGGCAACCTAGTAGACAGGGTATATAGAGAGTACTTAGAACCTGTAGATAAAGTAGAATCTTATTCATATTTATCTTCTGGTATTAATGATAGTGTTGATTCAATTACTTATGATGGTAATTTATTCTCTATTGAAGAAGAAGATGCATTAGATGCTGGTGCAATAGTAGAAGTAGGTCAAGAACTTATGTATACAACAGCTCTTAATGCTACAACTAATACTATTACAGTTAAAAGAGGGCAAAGAGGTACAACTAAAGCTGCACATTTAGAGGGAGCTTTAATTAAAATAGCACCTGCGTTCCCTCGTAAAAATGTTTATGAAGCTATAGTTGACCAGATTAAAAATTTATACCCTACACTATTTGCTGTAGAAACTGTAGAAATGGTAGCTAGTACAGGATATAAATTGTTAGGAACTTATGGTTCTAATGTAGATACTTATAATTATTTAGTTACACCTGTTAAAGCTATTTCACAATATACAGATTGGCAATCAGGTTCAGACCAAACAGGTTTAAAATATAATGGTGTAGCAGTAGAAATGATTGACCTTCCTAATCCTTTTGTATTTACAGATGATACAAGTACAGAAAGAACTAAAACATATACAACAGGACCTAATGTTGTACACGCAGTACAATTTGTAGGTATATCAGCAGGTCATACTGTATTTGTAACTTTTAAAAAAAAGTTTGTTACACCTACAAATGAAGATACATTATTGTCAGCAGTAGGTTTAGAAACAGAATATGAACCTATTGTTATGACAGGTACAGCTGCTCAGTTAATAGCAGGTAAAGATGTATCTAAACTTAATACATCTTATATAACAGAACAAATAGAAGCATCTGTAAGTCCTATTGGAAGTTCTAGTAGTATTTCAAATAGTTTATTAAGGTATCAACAGTTGTTAATACAACAAGCTCGTAGTAATTTAAGGTCTAAATATCCAGAACCAGTACAACTTAATAGTATACTTTACCCAACCTAATGCCTAGAATACCTACTACAGAATTTATAAGTAATCCTAAAAGGTATGGATACGATATACGTGTTGATAAATTACTGTTACGTGCTGCTATAAGTAGTAACAATCCAATGACTATACAATCATCTGATGTACAAGCAGGACAAGCAGTTAACGTTAAACAAAATCCTGAAGATTTTACATCAAATTTAGGTCGTATATATTCAAGAACTAATTTTTCATCAGGACAAGGTTTAGATACTGCACATAGAACAAACGCTGAACCAGACGATAACAATAAATTCTGGGATAGTAAAGGTGTAGATGTATTTCATGGAGATGATGAAGTATCTTACAACATACATTTATTACATACAACATTGACACAAAACAAATCTTTAGGTGGTGGTAATAATTACATGACTCAAACTACTAATGGTGATATTTATGTTACTGACACTACAAATATACATAAATATGATGGTACAAACTGGACTACTATAGCTGCTGGTACATCTGGTGCATCGCATAATTTTACAGGTATAGCTGCATTTGGTAATGGGTTATACGCTACAACAAAAAATGGAACTTCTGCTTCACAGTTAATTAAATTTGATGGTAGTTCTTGGAGTACATTAACTACTGCACAATCTAGTTCTGGTGGTTTAACGGGTGTATGGTATGTAAAAAATAGATTATGGATTTCAGGTAATGATGGAACAGCTGAGTATTTATGGGAGAAAAGTCCTTTTGATACCTGGGATACAGGTAATTTAGCTGATAATGATAGTGTAGTAGAAATAGAACCTACACATAGTATTACAGGTGTTGTTGATGGTGGTGCTGCAGTATTAGCTTCTAGTACAGATGGTACTGTATATTCTTTTAAACTATCTAGTGCTGTATTTGTTAACCAAGGTCAAACAAAAATACCTTATGAAGAGATACATTCTATAACAGCAGCTGAAGGAATAATATTCCTAGGAACTAAAGAAGTATCTAGAAATGTAGGACGTTTATATAAACTAGAGTTAGTTGCCGCAGATAATTTATATGTATTAGCTAATAGACAATTAGTTAAAGAATGGGTAACAGCTGTAGATACAACACCTAAGTCGATGTTTGTGTCAAGAGATAGTGTATATATAGGAATAAAAGAAGCAAACAATGAAACAAATTTGTGGCGATACTACCTACCAACAGGTGGTTTGGCTAGAGATTTGCAAACAGCAGGTAATAGTTTTGTTACTGGAATAGTACAAAGTAATGGTAAATTTGTTATATGTGTATCAGGTTCTGATGTATATATAGAAACATCTACATACGAAACTACAGGTTATCTTATAACATCAGCAGCAGATTTCTTTACAGCAGAAAGTAAACAATTTGTTGGTGCAGAAATTTCAACAAAAGAATTGCCTACTAATACATCAGTAGAATTATTATTTAGTAATAACTTTGAAGATTTAGATACTCCAGATAGTGTTAATTACGAAAGAGCTATCAATCAAGTATCTGGTACAGGTGATACTGAAGTACAAATTAAACCTATTGCACGTTATATTATAGGAAAATTAGTTTTAAATTCCGATGGTGTTGATACACCTAAAGTTAAATCATTACAGTTTAGAGCATTAGCTAGACCAGAACTTGTAGTTGCACAAATACCAATAAATATATCTGATAGAGTAGAAAGACCTGGTAGAACACCTGTGTTAGTAAAAGAATTAGGCGATGCTTTATATAGTGAATTAAGATTATTAGAAGGTGACGCTGTTACATTAGAAATATTTGACCCTGCTGAAGTTATCAGAGGTGTCGTTGAACAAATAAGTTATCCAGTAATTTCTAACAATGAACGTGGTTCTGTAACACAAATAGCTGTATTAACTATACGTGGCACGAGACAACAAACAGTTACGCAACCTACAAGTGTTCATTTATTTGGTGGGGAAATATTAGGAGAAGTAAGATTTGGTGCATAAAAAAAACATGTTAGGATATAAATTATGTCAATATTAATAATGATGAAAGAAGGTGGAAGTTTAGGTATTGATACTATTGGTAATTTACCTATAGACGAAGATTTAGATTTACTAGCAGAAACAATATATTCTGCTACAATAGGATTTGCTATGATGGGTCAGTCTGCATTTGGTAATAACACAACTGTAGTATCTGGAACACAAGCATAATGGAGATTAAATGAGTAATACATTAGCAAACTTTAGTAACTTTTTTGAAACAACTTTAGATGGTGCAGTAGGTGCATCAGATACACAATTAGATTTATCAGCAGCTCCGACTAATGATGGTAGTGAAGCTACAGCTGCACCTTTTTATTTAGTTATAAATCCTGATAACACTACAAAAAGAGAAGTAATAAGAGTAACTGCATCGTCTGGTACTAATATGCAAACAGTAGTTAGAGACGTAGAAGGTAGACATTCACCAGACCCTACACACGATGATAATACTGTAGTACGTATGGCTGTAGTTGCTGAAATGTTTGAAGACTTACACGATAGAATTAATGACGTAGCTTTAACAGGAGATGTTACAGGTACACTTACAAATGCAACATCAGCTGTAGCTACAACAATAGGTGCAGGTGCAGTAGACTTTGCTATGATTAATCAAGGAGATTTGATTACACAAGCAGAAACAATTACATCAAATGATAGTGATACAAAGATACCTACAGCAGCAGCAGTAAAAAACTATGCAGATGCAGAAGCTGCAACATTAACTAATAAGGTATTAAAAGACTATGCAGAAACAGACCAAGATGTTACATCAGCAGCAGTATTAGCTATTGATTTAGCTAATGGTAATACAGGTTCAGTTACACTAGCACACTCTGTTACAGATATAGATTTTACAAATGTACCTGCCGCAGGTATATCAACATTTACTTTGATTGTTACACAAGATGGTACAGGTTCTAGGACTATGGCTATCAACAAAACAACTGTAAATGGTCAAGCTGAAACTGCAGGTAAAACAGCA
>Ga0208669_1000054_pt1 | contig 51217 bp, 37 predicted proteins | sample 21_taG_FD_184095 | JGI IMG/M metagenome (GOLD analysis project Ga0208669, IMG submission 184095) | Marine viral communities from the Subarctic Pacific Ocean - 21_ETSP_OMZ_AT15319 metaG (SPAdes) (version 2) | ecosystem: Environmental > Aquatic > Marine > Oceanic | place: Pacific Ocean | collected...
CCGCTAAATCGGTAGTTCTAAATCCAATATCTATACCTTGTGCAAGATGTACTCTTTCATCTCTAAAACCTATATCTTTCAAAGTGCGACCTTTCATGTTGCGTAAATCTAATTGTAGACCATTGCTGGTAGAAGTAACTGTACTCTTCATAATTCGGTCTACTGGGTTATCTTCGCTATACAATAAATCTGTAACCTTATTTTTACCATTACTAGACCATATATCGCTTTTCAGCGAATGCCCGTCAGTTTCAGTATGTGTAATGATAATACTAGATTCAGATTCAACTAAAGAATATGTACGCTCTGTTGCTAAATCGTAATTATCAGCGTTTATCGCTTCAATAGTAACTCTAGTCTTACCTGCACTTCTTGGCTCTATTTTTGCGTAGTGTACAGCGTTATCTACAAACACTGGTTGTCTAATATCGTTCATTACATTTGTCAAGGTTTCATCAAACCTACCTTTTGACGATTGAATAAGACCCATCACGCACCATCTCCGCTATGGTCTGTGACATTAAAATCCACATCACCTTTGTGCCCTTTATTGTGTAATGACTGGCTAAATCTAGGTTTTACAGCAAAGTCACTTCTCTTGAGTTCATCGTCTGTATCTTCTTCTTGTCTTCTTCTTGCTGCATCCGAGCGATGATGTTGTAGTGTGTTTTCACTTATGATAATTCTAGATACGCTAGTTTTCAAACTTGTATTATCAAACCCACTTACGCCCGTACCTAACAATTTAGGACCAAAACTAGTAGGCGTGGTGAATGCACCAGCGTGGTCGAATACGAATATAGGGATGTATGGACCATTACCATCAGGTATGCTTCTACCAGTTGGTAGATTTGCAGTAGGTGCTCTGCCGTTTTCTACTTCGTATGTGAATATACCATATTTACCACCCGATGTTGCGTGTAGATAATTTTGAGTGTATTGAGGCGAGGCACTATTCAATGAGTTATGTATGCGATATACTTCCGTGTGTTTAGCATCTAAGACTCTCACAGGTCTAACTAAGAACTTCACAATGTTATCGTTCTCATTATTTCTCACACTATCTGTATTGTATTGGTCAACGTCTTGGTAAGGATTGCTAGTATCATTGCTACCACTCAAAGTCTCAACGCCCCAACCAGTATCATCGAACAAACCAGCATAACTCTTTGTCTCAATTATGTATGAACCACCGTATGGTCTGAACACATTAGTGTGTGAGTATCTATGCACAGCAGAAACCGTAGAGCCAGCACTCTGCCTTGCGAATCCTATTATTGTATAATCTGCATTTGCTAAACTACCTTCAACTTGCATTGTACCTTCTAGTATAACTCTCTGACCTACATTTCTATCAGTGTGTAAACTATGTGCTTCTGTGTTGATGACTACGTGATTTTGTTCTATACCTTCTACAACTTGTGCGTCTATTCCAATTCTCGGACTAGTGCGCGAAATAGCATCTGTGTGTACACTTGTACCAACTATCTCTTCTATTCTATCGCTGACTGTTGCCTCTGATTTTAGTAATCCATTGTCGTCTATACCAAGTTTAGAACTGATGCCCCTCTTGACTTCATCGGCTTGCAGTACAGCGTTACGTGGGCGTAACAGCCCATCTCCGAACAATGGTTCAGCAGTATTATGACTAAGAACCACCCCAGTCTTATGTATTGGAGTTGATAATTCTGTGAGTATCTCTTCGTTAAACGCAGTTGGGTATCTTACGCCTCTTCCATTACCCATATCACCTACACGCAGTGAATGCACAGGTGCAAACACGTCTACCAATTCATTTGTGTTAGCATTGTTAGTATTATTCAACACACCACCGAATCGAGGTATTGTGTAATCATCAGTCATTGATATATTTCCATTAGTCAAATTGGCTATACCTTTCAGATTGAATAGAGGCTTGCCACTGTTCCAAATACGTGCATGTGCGGTATTGCTACCGTTGTCATATGCGTCACCGCAATCCCATGATGGTCTAATACCGAATCCACGCACTGGGGCACGTCTTACAGCCTCTCCACGCTCATTGCCCCACCAATCTATCAGATAGTACTGAGAGGCCACAGATAGGCTTGTTATTCCTTTACCTTCTTCATCACCCCACCAATCTCTTTCAGTACGTGTCGGGTTTCGTATTGTACGCACTGGTGTACCGAATGGTCTTGTCATCCTTCTACCGTCACTATATCTTACTTGCCAACCCTCTTGGTCTTGATTTAACATACCTGTGAGATTAGTTTGACGTTCCATAATACCAACGTATGTCGTAGGTTTAGATGCGTTGCTACTACCATCGCTCCACGCATTGCTGTATGCCTCGGTCTGTACAAGTGGACCTGCATCGTAGTTCAGAGTGTTAGTACCAGCAGCGCTTGAAGCATCTGCTTCGTATATTGCGCGCACGCTGTTGATATCGTATCTTGGTCTGTTATAGGCTTGACGTACAGCGTTACGGTAGCCATACGGTCTTCTTCTATAACCGTTCATAGCCCCAGTTGATATACCTGATGAAAATGTCAACAAACCGTTGGTTACAGCCCCTCCGGTAGTAGAAGCACTCAATTCAAAAGTAGTAGAGTTAGTTATACTTGAAATCGTTGCACCAGTCGGTATTCCCGTACCTACCACCATCATTCCGACAACTAGCAGACCAGTATTATCCATTGTTATTGTGGGGTCATTGTTATAATCGCAAGTGTTATCTGAAAATATATCATCTACCCATTCTAAATTGCTATTAGATGCGAAATCAGCACTTGTGGCCGTAGTGTGTACATTCCATGGTACAGATGCCATACCATACAAGTCTAATTTACTTGCATGTGGACCGCCACGACTACCACAAGGCCAATACCCACTAAGCATTAAATTAGTTCCACCAGCATCATGTGTATCACTATTAGATATTACTTCACCTGTTTTATTTACATCAGGTCTTTTAATTAAGAAATCAAATGGGCCTGTACTCATAGCATGTGTGAAATCGTGATAATGTATAGTTTCAAAATGTTCAGGTAATGAATTATATGCTGCTTTGTTAACTGCATTACCTTTCCAACTACGAGATGTATTATCTGAGAAGTATGTATTAGGTCTACCAAGGTTAGGATGCCACATACATAGGAATGCATCAGGTACATGATTACTATATGTATCTTGATTACCATTAATTATATCAGGTAATATATTCGCAAATACACTCTTACGTTTATTTGTAAGTATTTCACCTGCTGGTAATGTATTATAACTATGTGTTAAAGTAAGTATTGCATCATCATATATGTTATCCCAAAAACTATCAGCGCCTGATTTAGCACCTAATGTCAATGTTTTAGGTATATTGATTGTTGCAGCCGTATCTCCGCTAACACTTGTTAGTTCCTTAGAATAGATAGTTCCATTCTTGCCCGTATACTGCACTTCTTGTTTATAGTAAGGATACATTGGGAACGTATTTGCGTTATCTACAACTATTGTTCCGCTAGTATTGAAAGATACAACAGTACATTTTGGATTTAGACTTATACTTTTATTGTATTTATCGTATATGTCAAAGTACAAAGAAGTATATCCGTTAATTGTTAACTGACTTCCTATACTTCCGAAGGTACTTCTCATAAACATATAGTAATCTTCGGGACTATATTGAGATAGTTTTCTATAATTTGTTGCTTCTGAAACTGCTGACCCATTATGTTTGATTGCATTCTTGTGTAATATGCTCCACCATGGTATATGCAAAGTGTGTGCGGGGGTCGCATCGCTAAACATTGTGCTATATGGGAAACCCTTTCTAGTAAACGCAGGGCTTTCTGTTAATTGTACACCTACATGGTTATACAACATCAACGGTGGTATGTTTGTAAATTGACTACCTTGGTCATTACTAATATCTAATATCGCTTCATTGATGAATACCTCACAACCGCGTACATCTGCTTGTGTTGCTTTTGCTAACACTAATGTCATACCACCCTTAGTGCGGTCTACATTACCATCACTATCCATTTTTATGCCAATGACCGTGTTTATCTGCTGACTGGTTAATGCAGCACCTGAATTGTTATGGTAGCCAACTAACTGATTATGGAACACATTAGGTTGTATGACTATTTGGTAAGCACCCACTTCCGCAGGGTCAGGGAAGTGTCTACTCTGTGTATATTCACTAGCAGCCTCAAGTACAATACTGTGACCACCTGCTTTGTTTACAGTTGCCGCTAAAGTTGTACTTGTACCATCAGATGATGCTAATACACCGTAACCGTCATATTTCACACCACTCTCGAACATTAACGTAAATGCCCCGCCGTGAATATCGCTGGGCGGCGACGGTGCGGCGTTTACACCACTAAAATTAATCTCTGCATCCATAGCATGAATGTTCTCTGTTATACCACCTGTGCCTATTGCTGTGGCTACTGCCGCTTTCTTATTCGTAGATGTTGTATTATCTGCAACTAAACTTGAATCAACAAAACCATTTGTCATTTGGTAATCAATCAAATGTCTTCTGTATAGGCTTTGGTAAGCAGGGTGCGCCCAGTGTCCGGGTAGCATCGGCATTGTTGGTGTGACGAAGTGATGTCCCATTCTTGGGAATGGCATAGGTGTCAACACAGGTTTGCTATATGCGTCGTATCCTATTGTCTGTCCTGATACATAGTACAACGTGTTAGCCATATCAGGTGAGTTGCCGCTAACTTCTGCATGGTCACGTAATCGACGTGCTGCGAAGAACCTGTTGCTTCCAGCAGGTATGTAATAGGAAGGTACTACCTTTAGATTTGTAACAGTTTGACCTGCCATGAATGTAGCAAAGTTAACATCGCCAACAACGTCTAATGTATTATCACTTTGCGCAATGTATGTGCATACAGCACCTTCATCAGTTGTCGGGTTATACACACGTAGGAACTTTCGAGTATCTTCTTTAGTACCAAACCCAGCATCAAAGACGTTTGCATTGAGTATATTGCTTCCGTGTGTTGTATCGATGGTAAGTATGCTTGTGCTACTATTCCACGCTGTTACAGATACTACGTCGTTCTCTACACCACTTGTATGTGTATAGACAGTTGGATACCTGTGTGTATGCGTGTGCCCCATCTTTGTGACATGGAAAAATAATGTGCGGTCATGTAACTCATAACTAGTCTGCAATGGAGAGTTATCATTCCATGCACCTAGTTCTGAATCAAAGGTTACTGGGTTGATGCGCTCCCAGTTGTGATTTTCATATGTAGGTGCTTGACGTGGGCTTGCTACACTGTTGTCGAATAGATGTCCTATGTGACTCTCACCCATGTCAGGGTGTATCATACCGCCTGTACCAATTGTCTCATGCTGATATGCTTGTATTGGGTCGAATCCTGAACGTACAACTATGTTGCCCGGTATACTGTTAGGGTCAGGTAACTGTACCTTCAAGTTAGGTATCTTACCACTGTTAGCAAGCGCAGGTGCGTTACCCTTCACACCTCTGTTCTCAGGTATACGGAATCCACGTATGATAGTCCCCAATGGACTGCCGCCCTCTATCTTGTGTACTTGCCCTGTCTCATCTCTTACGGTGATGCTTTGGAATTGTATCTCTTCATTTGGTATGTTTAGTACGTTACCAATCTTGTATGGGTGCTTACGCATAAGTTCAGGGTGCGCTAACTCTTGTGCTTGTAGTATAGGCATCATAGCGCTGTTTGTAGTCTCGAAAGAGAACCTTACGTTACCATATATCTTCTCACCTGTTTGGTATGCGGTGTTGCTCTTTACACGTGTCATCCATGGTACTGCACCAAGACCGCGAGCGTTGATTGCTGGCATACTGAGGTTACCACCATCCATTCTCTTCCACACTATGTTCTCTACTGAGAAGTTCTTTGCGGCAGAATCTTGATACATCTGTAATGCGTTTACATCACCCATCCAATAATTAATGGGGAAACCGCTACTATGTGCTGCTGCATATTTATCAGCAGATGTGTTACGTTCTGCATCGTCTGTTTGTAGTAAAGCAGAACCAACAGAATGGTCTAAGTCGAATAGTAAATCACCTGTCTTATTTAGACCCGGTGTAGCGTTTTGCAACTTCAAATCAGTAGGTGTAGCGCTGAAAAAGTATGTTCCTGAGCCGCCTGAGAATAAAGTATCAGCCCAGTTTCCATTAGATGGTGTGCCGACAGGCACTATTGTATCTTCAACGATTAGAGCCTCTACATTCGGTCCAGCGTTTGCAGGTGCGACAAATCTATCTTGACCGTGGAACCTTTCATCCCATTGTGTAGTACCAGCGTATGTAATTGGGTTACTACCTTGTCCTATGACTTGTAACCAGTCACCGTTTGCGGTTATTCCATCTCTATCGTACTTTGCAATTAATGAACTCTCACACTCGTAACTGACTACTAGGAATGCGCTACTGTACAACCCTTGCGGCGTTGTTAGTTCCTTGGGTAATGTAGTGGTGTAGTTAGTAGGTGCGACCCATTGGTTAGCGTTACCTGTTTCATCTGTATCATTGAAGTTGTAAGTGTAAGTATCCCATCCTTCGCTACTACCACTTCCTAAATTAAACTTAGAGTAAAAACCTGACTTAACTAAATGAGTACCTAGTGCGTTTCCTATACCGTCAATTGTAGGTGTGCTTTCAGGACTACCCTGCATAGGTGCTACAACAGGTATGTTACTATGCACATTCATTACTGTACCAGCAGTTCCGTATGGTGAGAAGTTAAGCATCTCATGGTATGCGCCTAACCCAGCAGCATATCCACTAGTTGTTGTAGAACTAGTATTCTTTGTAATCGTAGTATTTATCTTCAAACTATTCAGATAAGAATATCTCTCACCATGCCAGCCTATTGCACCTATTGGTTTTGTTCTATCAACAGCGTCTACTATGCCTGAGAAGTGAACCTGTGTCATGTGGTCACGTGTTGACACATTCTCGTTATTGAAACGCATTGTACCTGCTTTGCTCCATACATAAAGGGTATAGGAACTAGAAATAGCCTCAGTAAAAGACGTTCCGTCATCATCTATGTATTTTTCCCAAGTTTCAGGCGCTTCTAGAAGATTCAAACCATTTATTCTATTGGGTGCAAGATAGAATCTAACTTTCCAATTACTACTATCTGCTAACACTTCTCTAGAATGATAGCAAGCGAATCTAGTATTAGTTCCTTGATGTAATCTAATCCAACCTGATGTGGGTAATTGTTCTAATGTTGTTTGTGAACTACTTGACGGGGTTTCTACATAATTACCTGCATCAGTAGTATGGTCGTAATCAGAAGTTCCAGCAAGCGGTATCCACCCATATCTATCTTGACGCATTGCATTACCCATAGACGGCATGTGTGTGCCACCGAGAGACTTGAGTGCCCCAGCGCCGGGGAATGCGTTTATTGCAGCGCCTAGTACAGTAGCAAGTTCTTCACCGTTCTGACAACGTGTCGCATCTACTACGATGTATTCCATCTTTGCATCTGCTGTTGCTACGGCTTCGCTACCATTCCCTATGTAATCTAGAATGCGCCCTGTAAGCACACCCGAAGTTCTAAACGCAGTAGGATGTATTTGGTTTGCACGTTCCCAATTGCTACTCAATACTCTAGCAGCAGATTTACCCGCGTGTGGTGGATTAAATGTAATTTGATTGTCTAACCATGAGCCGCCCGGATGGAAACCACCATCCATGTGCCATACTGTATCTGCCGCCATAGTGATACCGAATCCGATAGTAGGCGTATGCATCTTAGGATGTATATGTGTTAAGTCGTATCCTATTTGCGCTGTACCTGTAACATCATGCGGTGTATCGTCATTGAACTGTTGACCGTAGTGCCTACCATGTTCAGGTCTTTGTGAGAACTTGCCCTTCCAACAGTAACCAGCAGGGCTTTCCCAATTCACCATCGCTCTCCAATGGAAGCCCGCAGTAGCGTCGTAGTATACCTTGCTCGGTGGCATGAAATTGTATTTCTCATTTACAATATGATTCGGGAATACATGTCTTGAATTGGCTATTGATTCGTCTAACGGTATAGAAGCCCACGTGCTACCACTTACGATAACTCTACCCGGAAACGGCTCTTTGGTATTAGCAGCATTACCGCTATCCGCATCTGCTACTTCTTGTGTAAATGGGAATGCTTGCCCCGGTCCAAATATGAGGTAAGTGGTCTTACTGTCTGTACCATCTGCATGGTCTTCATATCGCGCTGTTGGATGAGCAAATCTCAATACAAGCGGTACGGGCTTTGCTTTTATTTCACCTGCGCTATATGTCACACCACCTTTAGATAAATCAGGTGCTAGTATGTTCTGTTGATTGAACGCAGGTGGTGTAATACTACCACGATGCTGATTACACAATGCAGCGCCGGGGAAGAAGGCAAACATTGCATTTCCGTCTAACATAGCATAACTCGTAGATATTTCATTTGCATTCTGTAATCCGGTAACACCAGTCGGTCCAGTAGAATACGGATGGGTATAGAAAGTAGAATAGTCGTTCTGCGTACCATCGTTTACATCGAGTGTCACACCACTAAATCCACCACCAAAGAACAACGGCACGCTGTGGTCTTTGCTACTCTTACCACCACGGAAGTAGACTATTGGTTCAGAAAATACGCTACCAATGGAGCGCAGTCCATCGAACTCTCTTGTATTGTCAGTAGATGCATATAGAGATGTTAGTAAGTCTATGCTACCTTCGGCAGTAGGCCAATTTTCAGTAGCCGTATCTGCAACCCATTCTAAAGTAGTTACATCTGAACTAGTTGTCATTTTAGCAGTCGCAACAATGCTTTTAGTAGGAGAAATCCATATTCTTTTTCTTTCAGGTGCACTTACCAATGACGGTGTTGGGGAAGGTCTGTATCTAGGTATTATGAAATGAAATGCTCTTTGTGTCAATTTCGCTCTAAGTCCAAAAGAGGTACTTTCACTAACATCAATGATTACATGAGGATTGTCTATTTTAGGTAAAATATGGTCTCCACAAGAACGAGTGAATTGTAATCCTCTCAATCCTTCTGACCAATTATTAATATCAACTGGTACGTTTTGTGAATCAACTAAAACTGGTGTTGCAGTATTAGCATTACTTCCCTTAGCCACGGTATTAATTTGCAATAAAGTGTAAGGTACATAACCACAATCTACGTTTCTACTGCTATCATCTATTAATGTATCAGTTACTGCACGCGATGTACCAAAAGTCCAATCAGCAGTACCGCTAGGTCTAACTGCTTTTTCTATTTCTCCAAACTCTAAATGTGCTGCTTTAATTCCTTGGTCTTGATGTAAAGTAGCAGTAAAACTTTTATTTAATGGTTTAATCTTATTTTTAGTATCATAACTTCTTATCTTAATTGCATTAGGGCTTACACCCCATTCACCTAATGTTTTTCCATCTGCTGCATACATATTAGTACAATCGAATGTTAAACCATCTTCTGTATTTATTTCTTCACCTGCGTTGATTGCGGCTGCTGTTACGGCAGCCATAATCTCGTCTGTTAACAAACAAGTCCAATTAGCAGATGAAGATATTTGTTTATTTGCATTAAAGGTACTTAATTGCGTAGATGTTATACCTTGTATTCCGTAGAACACATCCCCATCTCTATATGTATATGATGCGGTATATCCCACATTTGCTATTGCTGCTGGTGAAGATGTTTCTTTATATCCTGAAATATGTATAACGCCATTTTCTTTAGGGAATCCATAATAACCTAATTTATCACTACCAAAAGAAGTAGTAAATGGTACTTTATGAGTTATAGTTAATTTAGTACCGCTAAGAACAATATCATCTACGAGAATAGTACAATCAGGAGAAGGTACACCCCTCCACTTGCCACCTAACCAACTATGTTCAGTAGTAGTAATATCTACGCTAGAGCCATCTATTGTGGTAGTACTTGCAATTTCCATACGGCCTGTAATATCTCCTGAACCTTGAACGTGTTTTCCAATAGTGAATCCACCTTGTGCTACATCTCTGTCATCAAAGAATACACAGACTTCATCATCTATTGTATTAGGTAACGAAGTATTGCTATTAGCAAAAGCATCTCCTATTTTTTTGTAGATAAAACGAACGCCCGAATCTGCACCTATATTGTTCTTAAATCTAAATCCATAAATCGGCTCATTACCTACTACATCGCTAGATATATCTTTAGTAGGTATGTAACTTGAGTATGTTGTTGTAGATAAAGTCCCATATCTTTTAGTGTAAGAATCGCTATTTTGCTCTCCACATCCCCATTTACCAGCATGGGGAGACCAACCCGGTACACCGCTTGCTACTAACCCACCAAAGTTAATTCTTCCAATAGCGTTTGTACCAGTTCTTAAACCTTTGATTAATGAAGATGATGAACCTTTAATGTCTAGAGATTCTGTATTTATTGTATTATGGCCTTTACCGCTAATTGAGTCAGACACTGCTCTCATTACAGCATTATCATCGTAGTCTGCAACACTAATTACATCTTCACCACTATTAGACGATGTGATATATTGTTGTAGTGTAGTAATCGGTGCAAACGGTCTACCGTGTTTATTCAAAGGCATTGGAGCAGGGTGCATATTTTCTCCTTCTCTTTCATCAGGTAATGCCCAAAAGTTTCTCCATCTACCTCCATGTCCTACTAAGAATTGAGGTTGATAAGACGTTTGCCCGTTACTATTATCTAACCAAGCACAGAAGTTTCTACCACTTGCCCCCGGTACTGTACTATGAAGAACAATTGTGTAACCTACATTCCCGTTTAAATCTTGAACTTCCCTACCTATATGAGCGCGTATGTACCCCATGTGTGTGCCTCTATCACCGTTATCAACATCCCAAAATGGCGCAGGGTCATGCGCTGAACCAGTTTGTACTCTAGCAGTTAATGCAGCATGTTGATTAACTAAGCGAACTATTTCTTCTGCACCCGCTAAAGTGTTTACTACACTATCTTTTTGGGATACTACACCTAAGTCAATCGTCAATCTTCTGATAAAATCCATATCTTTCCATTGAGGTAAATGTTGTAATCTAGATTCACCATGTGAAGATAAATCAAGAGTAGTATTACGTATACCCTTTAGACACAAAAATGCAGGTATAACTCTAGTACCATCAGGAGTATCAAAGAAAGTAGACGGGTCTCTTAAAGAACAACCAGTAGTATCTGTTCTTAATGAAGATAGTTCTTCTACATACACACTAACATTATTATTTGGAATGCGTGAAAAAGAATGTAATGGATTAGCAATTTTGAATAATACTACACTATCGTTAGTTCTAGGTGTAAGACTGTATCCTGTTGAAAGTCCACTAACTTCTCCACCATAGGAATATCCCGTATGTACGTGATGGCCGTGTGCCTTACCATACAATCTAGCCCCCTCTATTTTTCTACCATCAGTGGGTAGTCTGACGTTGCTTGAAGACAGTACGGCTGTTGTATCCCCGTAGGTGGTGCTATCCAACAAGTCCTCAGTGTGCCTGTTAGCCAAGTCATGCGCATATGCGCTTTCTATATACTTAGATTGTTGAGTACTTCGTATGTATGGGTTCTGAGATAAAAAGCCGTTTGTAACATCTATTTGCGTAGTCCATGGACTTGGACCTGAACCGTTGTACGCAGCGTTGACTTTGTGTAATTCTGTTCTACTTGTGTCGCCGCTTTCTACCACTTCTTTAGGCCAACCTATTTGTGTAGCCTGTGAACTAGTCTGCACTTGCATGTGTATATCTTGGAATGCGATGAACTCTTTGTCATGTGCTACATTGTATAACAACACACGTGCGTGTTCGTCGGTAGACAAGTAAGGGTCGATATAGGCTACAACGGGTGCTTGTGCCGATGTAAGCCCGAGTGCTAGATAATTTTCTTCAACTGTTCTGTTTACATGTTGCACATAGTTTCTTGCAGTTTCTAAACAAGTGTTACCAATTAAAAAGTTCTCTAATGGGATGCTATCTCTAGGGTTAGTTGTGTCTAATTCACCTGCACCATTATCAAACGCATTCCACACTTGTGATTCATTCAACACACCTCTACTCTTAGCGAATAGACCTTCGACGGCATGAGGGTTATTGTATGACATATTAGCCCATACTGTATCTCCGTCACGAAGTCCACCTTGTGCATACGGATTTATCCATGTAGCGTTTAACACAGCATCTTTATCTTCATAATCACCAATCCATGTGGCTAACTTGATAGTACCACTGCCGGGTAATGAAGGAACACTGGCTGTCATGTTAATTGTTTGAACACCGGATGCATTGGCACTTTCTACTGTACTAACAATTCCTATTCTTCGTATCTTGTCAACAGTGTCATCATTGTAGTAATAAAGTGTGTCACCTTTCTTTACATTCATACCGTGTAGGTCATTGACATTCTTACCACTAGCCCCGTCTACTGTAATAGCAGATGATGACATTGCGGTTATAGTAACGTCAGTGATGTTGAGACTGTTTTTTAATTCACGATAGTATTGAGAACCATCACTAACTATCGCACTTACAGAAGTACCGAGTATAGTTCTACGCTTACTTGTAAGTGTTATATCTATTCCATCAGGTAAACCATGACCGTACAATTCAGTACCGTCACTTATATTGCCTGTGATACCTCCACCAACTGTAATGGTAGTTGATGAAACCGCCGTAATTTCACCTCTATTCGTACCATTTGCTATAAATATAGAATCTCCTACTGTAAAAATATCATTTGGTGTACCAGCAGATGCAGTCATTGCACCAGTGTGACTATTAGAATAGCCACTTCCTAGTGCGTTAGTAATTGTAATACCGTATGATACAACAGGGTATGTGCTACCCGAAGATTGCAACACTAGTGTTATGCTATTTTTAGGCGTAGCGACACTGTTTATTGTTTTAATATGACCATGATATTGATATTTGTAAATTGTACCATTATCATTGTATTGTACTTCATAGCCTAAATCACCAGTAGCAGAAGGTGCATCAGCAAGTGTATCATATCCTAGATTTGGAAACTTAACGAAGTCATCAGCACTTAGTGTAACGGTTATGGCTTTATCATTATACGCACTTAGTTTTGCAACAGTAGCAGACAACACCTTACCAGTAGCACGTTTACTATCTATTCTTGCAGCATGTGGATTACTTTCAGGTCCAGCCTTAAACTCAACCGCACTAACATATTGACGTAACCCATAGTCTACATTTCCACCTTGTGTCTTAACACTTGCAGCATCATAATAGTATTCATCTCTATTTTCATAATCTGATGAAGGGGTTAAAATATCTGACGATATAGCCCTTACACTATCGTCTACTACTGGACCACCAATAAATACACTAACACCGGGTTGTAAAAACTCTGTAAACTTTTCAGTCATGTTATACAAAGAATTGTTAACTAAACCAATTTGTAAATATCCATCACTAGAAGGATTATTTCTATACCAAGCCCAATCTCCACTATTTAAAAATACTTTTCTATATCTTAATTGTGTATCTATATCTTGAAAAGTAGATGCAGACGTTGTTGCTGCTGGAAAAATACCTATATCATTGACATACAGTTTTAGGTTAGTTGCATCCCATTTTATTACAGAAGTAGAAGGTACGTGTGTATTATTAGAAATAGCAGTAGAATATGCAGAGTGTGCTTCTCTATCAGCAAGTTCATTTTCGCTTTTTTGCCTTCTACCAACTGGACTAGGATTGTACGTGTGTGCGGTATGTGTCGCATCTACATGTATTTTAAAAGCGTTATTTGGTCCTACTGAATCGTGGAAAAATTGTTCTGCAAATACAGGTATTTCTGCAAGTGCTCTAGTACTAGCGTATTGAGTACCTAGTTGGTAATCATGTTGCACATCATTCATAGTTTGATGCATTCTATCGTTTACAGTAGTACCATTTTCTAAGTCAGAGTTTTCACCAAATCCTGATTCGTTATATATTGTAAAATTACCATTTATAGTTACAGTACCTGATGTTGGACCTTTCATATAACCCAGCGCATTTAGCAATTTTGCAATAGATAAATACTCACTACCGTTATTAGAAATAAAATCTCCTGAACCTAACGTTGCTGCTGCAAATACAAACGTAGTGCCTGTTTTACTAGTGTATTTAGCACTACTACCATCTTGTAAGTGTATTCTACCATACCTAGGAAATCCATATGTGCCCCAACTTGCTAAGTCTTCGCTTTCATTATTTAAGGGTTTAATGTGTAATGTACCTGTGTCATTATTAGGTACTACTAGTTTAGTAGCAGTTACAGCATACGACCTGCGTGTAGAGTATGCTTCGTGTGCTAACATACTGCGCTGGAATACTGGTCTAGTATCCATAGCGCCTTGGCCCGGACCACCAAGTGTAACGGTGACAACAGGCGCGTTAGGCTCTATTTCCTTGACTATATGTGAGTCAGGGCTACCCTTACCAGTGAAATCAATTGAACGGGATATTAGACTGTCCCCTACACCTATGCAACTTAGTGTAGTGTAACCACCTTCATCCCCTACGCTTTCTTCAATCGACCTGACTTTTGCACGACTCATTAAGTAAAGTATAGTTGCTCTATTAAACCTAGTAGACAAATTAACATTAGCAAGTTGCATACTTCTTCTTCGGTCAGTAGGTTGAATGAAGATTCTGAAATCAGCATCATTCGTATCTGCTAAGATATGGTTGTCTATTATATCGTATGTTTCATGTATAGGTGATGAAGAAGACACAGTTCCAGTATCAAACTGCCCAGCAGAACCGCTATCCAACACTACATCAGGCGCTAGTCTAGAATAACTACCTTTATCAATCAAGGTTTTAGTTTGGTCTATTTTGTTTAGATACAGCCTATTGAATGCAGAATTATGTAGACCGCTTGTACTCACAGATTCAATTATGGCTTGCGGTGTACCGTTTTGTATAGAGTCTGCATTATTTCTTGGAGTATAATTAGCAGGTGTTAACGTTTCATCAACTTCTGTATCGGCAGAATATCCTTCCGAAGTGTCACCTACTAAACCGTGTTCTTGTACTACTGGACTATCGATTCCTAAATCAGATGCATACACATCTATGTATCCGCCGGGCGCATGTAGTGTCATACCTGAACCAATTGCATGGATTATAGAATCGTAAACATACTCTGCACCGCTTACTAATGTATCAGATGAAGGTACAGTTTTCTCTACCATTAGTAGAGGTTGTACAGTACCACTCATACTTGCACCAGTTAAATCAATCGCACTGTAATGTATCTCTACAAATGGAGAAAGTGATGGAGTCAAGGCTGCTAATCTAGGTACGTGAAGTATAGCGACTCTACTTTCTTTAGAAGGTGTGACATGATAATCTCTAATGTTACTATCGTGATGAGTTTCATCGTTATCCGCATCGTACTTGTTATATTGCGGTATTGGACCTTTTAGAGCAAATGGGGTATAATCAAAATCAGGACCGCCTATTGCAATCAGTTTTCTTTTACCAGCAGGTGGACTACTAGTGCCGTTGTAAGAATTGAATGCTACTGTTATTGTACTGGAACTAACAACATTGTCTATTACTACATCATTGAAATCTCTATACACATCTACTAAACTATTTACAGCGACTTGTTTTTCTATTCCTTTATGCATATCGCTATACATCACGTCAACAATATCTGCGTTACCGTTACCTTGTTGGTCTATTATTTCATCAATAGCCTTTGGTAACATGCGTAAGAAAGTGTGTCCTTCAACATGATTCTTAATGTGTCTACCGCTATGTCCTATTTGGAAATCTTCGCTCAGAGTAGTAGGCCACACTACTGCAAATGGATTATTTGCATCAGATGTGGTTGTAGCAATAGTACTAGAATAAACAAATCCATGGTTTTCAAAATCACTTTCATCGATTATCATTTGCCCTGTTCTATCTATAATCTGAGAAGTATAATGAGGCGGTTGATATGGTTTAGATGTTCCACTATCAATCAATAAGTCTGCACCAACTACAACGAAGTGATTATCTACATTAGCACTTCTAGAAGTATTCAGAACACCTATTAATCCGTTATTACTATTACTTGTATTAATAAAATCTAAATGGATACTAGATACAGTTAATGTAGGGTTTGTATTTTCTAGATTATTTATAGAATGTAATCTTAATCTTTCAGGAGGTTTTTGATTAGGTTTACTTGTTGAAGGCGTTATACCATCAGGATTAACTAATATATTGTATGGTACATGAGATATACTTCTAACAACAGTTGAGCCTGAGGAAGAATCTAACACCTCGTAATTACCTGAACTGTACGGTGAAGAAGTAAAATCAATAGTACCAGTAGTTACTGTATTGCCCGTAAGTTTTGATGCGAGTAACTGAGCATCTGTTTTTGTCATAGTTAATACTGATAACCCACTACTACTTGTGTGTGCACTGTAAGTAAAAACATCTTCAATAGGAGCGATAGGCTCTTCAAATCTGTATAGAAGTAAAGTGTCACTATCCGATAACGGGGAGTTACCTTCTATCATTGAAGTCTTGAATGATGCATTAAGATGAATGCCTTCCATCGTACCTCTAAACTTACCACCTTTACCTCCGATGTATGTTTGCTTGGTAGAGGGCTTTAGCGCTAAGTCTCTGTCTTTGATAGATTGCCTTACAACTAACTCCCCGTTAATGTATAGTTCTATGGCTGTGGTTCTTACCGTCGCTATTACATGAATCAAAGGTCTATGGTTTTTGTTTAGTTCAGTCGCATCGTCTCTGCTACTAACGAATCTGTTGTACGAATCTTGTAGACCTTGGTACTCAATATGTGGATATACAGTACCTTCGTATCTATCTGTTGCTAAGGTTGCTGTGGTTAGATAGTATCTTTCTTCACCACCTTCACCTTCCATAAATACCTCAAAAGATGCAGGGCCGGGTGTGTCTACATGACCGAGTGAAAGTTTGTATTGACCTTCTTTCTCTATTATTGTACCGCCGCAATCAGGCATTACCCACGCTTCTATTGTTAGATTCTTATTGAAAATACCCGATGTTGCTACGCTATCACGTGTAGATAATGGCGCATTCTCGGATAGGATAACTCGTACATCGTCAGTTCCTCTTGTAGTTCTATGTCCTAATTCGCTAAAGTCACCTTCGGGAACTATAATACTGTCAGTGATACCATTGAAAAAGAAGCCATGAGTCTTACGGCTAATTACTGTCATCCGTCTTCCCCCAAGTTATCTAAGATAGAATCAAATTATCTATCGGTGCGAATATCATATTAAAATTGTAAACCGACTCTCCAGCATCGTATGTAATGTCAAACTTTTGCACCGACCCTTGTATCCCAGTAGTTTCCTCCTTCATAGAAAAATCTACACTGGCTGGTAAATCATTTCCTTCTGATGTTTTATCATGTCCATCGTAATTACCAGTAGGCATGAAGAAATTCCTCGCAACATATTGGTCACCACCAGTTGCTTTCAAAGTAGAGTTATACGGTATCTGTATTCCAACAATGTAATCTTTTACCTCACTTTGTCTACCGTTTTTTCTGTTAAAGAAATCACTCACCGGACCTCTTCTCTTACTGTTGTTGATTATGCCGTATAAATCCATAGTTTTGTCACCAGCAGATTTTTTTCCACCGTCTGACCCTCCAGCGAACTTGTTGATAGTAGGAGGTTGTAAGAAAACCCGATTCGTTGCAAGTTTAATTTGAAACTTAGGGGTAGTTCTACTCATAGCGCTGTTTTTACCTAAACTAGTCATTGCTATATTTACGATACAATTAGATGGTGCATCGTTATAATCTAGACCTTCAACGGGCGTAGCGGTAAAGTCTGAACTTAATTGAGCGTTGATATATGCAACAACCGCAGTTGCTAATTGAACAGATGTAGCGTCGCTAGTATTCACTAATACAGTTGGACTACTACCTGAGCCACCATTAGAAGAATAAGCAGTACCACCAGTAGAACTAGTAGTTGTAAAAGATATTAATTTATTAGCACCATTTATTGCTGTATCAAAAGTTTGTAATACTAAATTATAATTTAATAACATACTGAGATTACTTGCGGTAGTAAATTGAAGACCAGTGTTTGTTAATCCAAAATTAATTGTAGCATTGTGTGCTGTACTCTTTGTACCCTCTCTATCGTCTGCAATGATGCCTTGAATATTTATCATAGCACTGTTAACGTTCAAATCCATACCTATACGCTTACTTCCAGTGAACGGTATAGGTGAGCCTCCTACCTTACGAGAAGTACTGAGAACCATAGTGGTAGCGTCTAGTTCGATGGTGTTACCATTTTCTTGTACTAATCTAATTGGAATGCCCCCAGCCATTCAATCACCTACCTCTACCTACACCACCGATACTGCGTGACATTTCTTGTTGTACTAAGTCGCTGATTTCTCTTGCTAATTGTCTTTTATCAGTACGGTCAGTAAGCCCGCTTAAATTGAATGTCATATTGAAAGTGTGGCCTCTGCCACCACTAGGTGAATCTCCACCTCCACCGCCACCAGTGACAGCATTTATGGCGCTACTTCCTAAATCTTTTACTCCGCCAACTATTGATTTACCAAAATTAAACACCCCTTTCAAAGCGCCACCAATTTTATCAAAGACCATGCCTAATGTTTTATCATATACTGCCGTCATAACGTTTGTAACAGTATCCCAAGCACTGCCTATTGTATCAAATACACTTAACGCTGCTATTTTTAGACTACGAAATGCATTTCCAAAAGTAACATCAAATATAGTACCCATACCACTAAAAATAAGTTTTGAAATAGTTTTGATTCCGTTAAAGGCTAAGGAAGCACCTGCTTTTAATCCCGACCATAGTTTACCAAAAGTACCATTCCATATAGTTTTGACATTATCTAGGGCTTTACCCCACTCACCTTTGAATATGTTAACCCAAAACATCATTCCCTCTTTCATCAGATTCCATATCGGCATAATAGTAGCATTCCATAAACTTCGCATCCCACTGAGTAAAATACCAAATACAGATTTTATAGCATTTAAGTTTGCTATTGATTTTGCTTTGTACCAATCCCATAAAGGACCAATTGTTTTATCCCATAAGTCTTTCATTTCTTTGAATACTTTTCGCGCTACTTTACCAGCAGCCTTGAGTGCTTTACCGAGTGAACTACCTATACTACTGGCTACACTACCGAGTGTACTCATCATGCTACCTATACCACTTAGAGCACTAGTCGTAGAAGCCAAAGAATTGAGTAACGCTCCTAGTGCCATACTAATCTTCCCTCTCTAAAAATGAATAATCAAAATCTACTACATCACTACTTTCTGTATTATTTTCTAGGTTCTGTTTTTTCTCTGCTAGGCGCTCTTCTTCATTGACAGCAAGTGCCCATGATAGAGATTGTTTGAAGACGCCCTCGCTCATATGGTATACCTCATGTAGTGATATGCTGTAATGTTTCGCTACGATGTATGCGAACAACTGCATCTGCATTTCTAAATCACTAGGGTTTTTAATTACCTTTTTCTTTAGAAATTGCCGAACCCTCAGTTGCTCGCTTTCGTAAAACCCCCCTGCATTGCCTCCGCCAGTTCATCGGGCTTTGGTAATAGAGAGGCTATTTGTTGACCGACATATGCGTTTAAGTTCATCATGTCGTCTACGGTAAGTTCCGGGTTTGTTCTTACGACCCAGTTTGAAAATGCGTAACGCCAGTATCCTTGAAGGTTTAGCGATATATCATCACCATTCATCTGAAACATACTTTGTGCTGCTTGTTGTACATCAAAGAAAGTTAATTCTCTAATCCATACTTCCATCATTAAATCAGGATTTTCTTTGTCTACACGGATTTCGTGTCGTTGTTCATTCTTCTTCGCCAGTAAGTTCTGTTTGTCTACTATCGTCATCTGTTGTCACTTCCTCGGTTGCAGCCTCTTGCGAGGGGGCATCCGGTGTTACATCAGCAGACTCTTGCGAATGGGCTTCTGTTACACCTTGTGTCGGTTGCTCGACAATACCTGCGTCGTCGTGTCGTAGCCTTAACACTACCTCAGATTTAGTACCACGAATGGTAATTCCGCGTGCTTTGCATTCTTTTTGGAGTTCTCTTACGGTGAAAGAATTGTAATCAATTTCCCCACCAAACGGATTATTAACTTCGGGGACTATCATCATTTCAAGATTTTCTTCAACATTTTGAACAGGCTTGTCAAAAGTAATTCCCACTGCATCTTCGATAGCATTTTCAACAACTTCAGCAACTTCTTCCACCTTCTCTTGTATCTCTTCTACCACGTCTTCTACTACTTCGCTTATTGCGCTCCTAGCAGCCTCTACCCATGAAGGTTCTTCTTCCTCTATTTTCTCGATGATTGTTTTAACAGGTGTGTCTTCTATCTCTCTAGCGATAGGTTCAAACACAGTTTCTTCGGTAATTGTCTTACCTTCATTAATCATTCTTAGAACCATAGAGTCTACTACGTTTCTAGAATTAGTTTTGAACAACTCTTGGTTGTACGGTATATCGACACTATCGATTAACCAATAAACATACTTTTCGTGAGAATTACGAGAGTAGAACTGAACTCTTTTTACAGCAGTTGGTAACACTATTTCACCTCAAGCATGTATGACTGTATCAACAGCAATAACCTTGACTGACTTAGGTAGAATCTTTAGTTTTGCTCTGAGTGGTCCTTTATCCTCAGGCACAGGCAATGGTGCTTCAACAATGTAATAGTCATCCATTAGTATGTCAATAGATTCTGCTGTACCACTAGATACTTGTTTTGTAAATGACAAGCGTATCATGTCTGAATCAGTTTGTGCAGTCTCATCTGTATCATCAAAGTTCTCCACTGCTCTACGCATATTGTGATAGAATAATGGGTCATCTACAATTATCTCCATCTCAAGGTCATACTCTGTTTTACCCTCTACTGCTAGTGTAGGGTTACGAGTACCAGCAAATGGAACTTGGTCGGTAGCACTGTTTGCTATATTAGCCGCACCAATAGTATAGTACTGCTCTACACCAGTCTTACCGTTTAACGTGAATGAAACAACTTGACCCAGTGTTGTACCTAACATAGATATAGAACCGTTGTAGAACATGAATGGTTTCTGTGTACCTTTACCTATACCCGATACTTTTCTCTTCACTTCTGTATTAGCAGTATCTTCAAAGAGTCTGTGTGTATTGTATCTATCTCCCTTGTTACTTGCTTCTAATCTACCAGTATCTGTATAACATAATGCTGAGTCAAAGTTTGCTGTCAATCTTAGAGCAGCGTCTGTGTCTGTGGTTAGTGAGAAATCTTTAACTTTACAGCCTCTAAAGACCCGTGTTAGTTGTTTTGAATCTCCTGTACCACCATCGGTAGTACCATCGTTACTGTCTATGTCTCTTCTTCTAACACTGACTTCCATAGCAAAAGAAGGTACAGTTGTACGAGAAAAGAAAAGATGGTTAACTGGATTAGTTAAAGCACCAGTTGTAGTATCTCTATGAGGACTACCATTGCTACTATCTGTTGCATATCTAGCAAACTCTACTACTGTATTATCTTCATACGAAAATTGTAGAGGGTCGTCTAGCCAAACTTTACCAGCACCACCAGTTACAGTAATGGCTACTATTCTTCTTGCTTCTTCTTTCATAGCCTTGTCAATTATCTGTGTAGCGTTTACATTCGGCCATGCATCTGCATCAGCCCCACCACCAACACCAGTATCTCTGTAACTCTGCACATCTACTTTATCAACACCTTCTGTATTGTCACCGCCTAGTAAGAATACATAGTCACCTACACCTACATCTACTGAATTAATTGCTGGATTAGTGCTACCGCTACTATCGAATGCTATGTAAGAATCTCCTGAATAAACAGCAGCAGACAAGGAAAATGTATCACTAGCATGACCATCTTGTCTTACAGTCGCAGCGTTTACAACTTCGTGCCCTAAACAATAATAGAACCATCGACCATTATGTATATTACACTCAAATGAGCCACCAACGTTAGTAAATCTACCCGGCACTTGTACTGCTACATCTCTACCAAGTCCAACAACATGGTATCTCTTGAGGTCTACTTTAGTCTCAGGAAGTGCGACAGTGCTTACCAGTCCAACGAATTGGTCAGTCAATACGCTCTCAGCAGATGCGTTTGCAGCATCAGCGTGTTCCATACCTACATCAATTGCGGGTGTAGTAAAAGGTAAGATAGTCATTACATCATTAGCCTTAGACGCTTGGTCTGCTGCTGTGTGATTTGTCTTTAATGCAGGTGTTACCGTAATCTCAGTTTTACCATCATTGTCGTTATCAGCGTCATTACAGACTTCTTGTTTGATTATAGTATACATTCTACCCGATACAGCATAATCATCTTGTGTGTCCCAATTAGGACTAGAAGATGCTATTGTGAATATAACTTTGCTACCGACTAGCATACCATTTGGATATTCTAATATTCCAGCGTTTACAGGGGTATTATCACTACCACCACTTAATACGATTACACTAGTGTCTTTTACTAAATCTTGATGCGGTGCGTTAGCGGCATTAGCGTCAGTTTCAAAAGACGCTGTAAATGTAAAAGCGCTTGCGTATCCGTGTTCTAATCTCACTCCAGTTTCGTGACCGAATGTAATCTCGGACAAATCACTCTTGTATACTGTCGACGGCATGGCTCTCTCTCACCTCATGGGATTAACTCTGCAAAGATAACAACTTCTATCTGAAAGGTCATTCTGAACAGTTTTTTACTTCTATCTGATAAATCGGTACGTGTTTTGTACACAAGCCTATCAAAGTTCACACCATCACCTTTTCTTTTAAGATGTATGCATCTTCTTAATTCATTTTCCATCTTTTTCAATTGCTCTCTACTTCTTGTAGTACGCATATCTACTGTAATGTTGATACGTGTAGTGACAAAATCGTACAGCATTTCAGGTAATTCTTCGTTATGTGCTGTTTCAAAAACCATGACATAATCCGTTCTATCAAGGTCAAGTCTCTTTCCACGTTCCGGTGAAACGTCTGCTATATCAATAATGACGGGTTTGAAATTGTTAGTATTACCCCTAGTCCAGTTATTTTTTAGTACACCAAGTACTACATCAATACCTTCATCAAATGTCGCTACCATTCTGCAAACTCCTTTTTACGTTTTTCGCGTTCATGAGCATCAAAATCAGGTACTAATTTACCGCCATCATTCTTGAGTTTATGTTCCATGAGTCCCGGTGATTCAGTCATCATACGTCTATTGACTCTATCTTTCAATGCTACTTCTTGTTCAACAGTCATATTTTCTGATTCTAGTTCTTTTTCAGAACGTTCTACACCTTCTCTATATTCCGATGGCCCTTCTGTAATAGCCTTCTGCAAATCTGCTTGGTATTCTTTTTTACTTAATTCTAAAGATATAGTTTCTTTCCACTCATCGTAGATTATCTTTTTTGTATCACTCAAAGGTTACCACCTCTATGTAACGTGGGAATGTTCTATCTATATCTGCTCGATATAATTGTATTTTAGATGCTAGGTCAACATTTTGTGTACCCTCAGGTATCAGTACACTTCGGTCATCACTCATTAGTAAATCAATAGCCACCATCTTAGTACAAATATCCTCTATCGCTTTGTCTACGTATCTCTCACCATATATGTATGATGTCTTTATCGCATTCCACTCAAAGAAAGGGTATGAGTTATTGAAGTAGATAATACCCATTTCATGGTCTATCCACCAATCTCGCAATCTACCTTGGTCACCACTAGCACTACCACCATGCAAATCGACTGATAATCTATGTTGAGATATCAGTGTTCCAGTTGTGTTTAGAGTAGTTAGAGGTGTGCCGTTTACATTAGCACAACCAGTGAATGTACCAAAAGCAGTCACAGCACCTGTATCGGGGTGAAACGTGGTTGCAGTCTTACCAGTGTAAGATAACACTTCATTTCCTATTTGCAGTAGACCTTTTTCTGCAAATGATGTAGTGTTAGATGCTTCGATAGTTGCAATACTATCTTCGTAAATATACCCAAGAGTAACTGTGGTAGAACTCACAGATGCACTATAAGCACTGGATGTTGATGTTTGTGATATTTCAATACTAGTAGTATCGGTAACCGCTATACTGCAAGTCTCACCAGCGCTTGTTTGTCTCATACTAGTAACTTTGACTGTGCCAGTACCATAGTCAGAATTAGCAGTAGCGAGAAACTCATTGTGTACAGCAACGTTAGATGTACTACCTTCTAATGTGAAATTAGGAGAAAATACAACATCAGTTTTCCCAACTCTATCTTCTTTGTTAATTAAATCAGCAAGGTTTTGTGCAGTAGTTGTTTTATCAAAATCTGACCGCCATTGTGTTGTACCAGTACCAACTGTAAGTGTCGCCATGCTACCATTGCCCGGAGACAAATATATTGAATCGTTAGATAATGTTGCGTAATTTTCTATTTTTATCCTAGCCTCAGCAGCAGCGATTTCTCGATAGTCGTCACCTTGCCACAACTCTAATCTCAATACTTGTTGTACATTTCTAAATAACAACGGACTAGTACCTACGTAATCTGTGTAATATCTACGACGATATGGTTTGTAAGTATCGAAGTTGATATATTCTGCTTGAACTAAATAAGGTCTCCAAGCATTATGAGTTTTGTTATCTATATGGTCTTGCATACGAAGTATGATACTTTCAACTTTACTCTTTGTAATACCTCTTGTTCTTCCGTTTGAAAAAGAGGCTTGATTCTGAATAAATGTATTGTCAGCAGTCTGATAATCTGCCGCAGTCACGTTACCACTGAATGCTAGTTTTACACCATTGATTGAACTTGTTATTGCAGTGATAGTACGTTCAAAACCTAATGGGTCTGCATCTGAATAAACTAATATCGAGTCTCCAACTGAGAATCCGATGTTTCTGTAATCATTACCAGTGACATAAACTCCATCAGTGTCACTGTCATATGATGTTGCTATTGCTTCTTGTGGACCTATATCTAACAAATCAGCAACTTTCTGTGCTGTGGTATATACGATTGAAGATGGGTCAAGTGGTCTTGTCTCTCCCTCACCCGGACTGAACACTTGTGGCATTACTTACCCCCCTCCAAGTTTAGAGGTGTATCAAAATAAGTAGGGTCTCTATTTGGATAATTGGGTTTTATTCTAAAATCAGGGTGCTTCGGGTCGTAATGCCCAGTTGCTGCTCCACCGTACCGCTTGATGTCTTCTACATTTCTTTCGTCATAAGGTACGTACTCAGGACTGCCAGTTCTTTCTTGTATTCCATAATCGGGTTCTTCTAGTCTCTGTATTTGAACTGAGCCGAGAGGACTCTTTGCTTGTTTCCTACGAGCCATAGCCAACGCAGCCGGATGAATTGTACCTAGACCGTATACATCAGGCTCGATTTCTCCAAGTTCAGGATAACCATACGTGTCTTCATCAGTTGAGAATAATTGCTGTTCAGGTAGAGCCTTGAGAACCGACCAAGCAATATCAAACTTGTTCATAACCTCGCCTCCTCATTACGGCTACCGAGATTATAGTCCATAGGTTTGTCGCAAGCACCACAAGTAGCCCTCCACATGAAATGGAGTAATCCACAATGTACACAACGTGTACCTGCACCTATATCTAATACATCAGCGATTTCTGAGTTTCTTGCTCTCTGTTTCCTAGTGATACCCTTCAACGGAGCATCTGTGTTTTGCACAGTACCTGCATCGTAATGAATATCTGAGCGTACGTTATGTTTTTGTGCTCTGCTAATGTCATCAATATCAAGCGTTTGTAACTCGAATCCTGACATTCACTCACACCACCTTCTATCATGCTTTCTGATATACTACTAAGAATATATTACCTAATACTGTAATCGGCTCTACTGAAATTATCTTTGCACTAGCATAACCAGTTAATGCTTCAATGTCAGTAGTCATAGCAGTGCTTAATACACCATCATTACCTGCATCTGAAAATGCTTTAGGACTATAAGGTCCAAGTACTTGTATTGCTTTAACCATCTAGGTCACCGCCAAATCAGCGCTTTCCTAGTGCCCACCAAGAACCAGTGTTTCCACTGACGCAATCGACTACTAATGAGCCGGGTGCTGCGTCTGCAACGATAGCAAATGCTCCGTCTACGCCTCCACCAGTAACGTCACCAAAGGTGTCGCCCATTACTCCACAAGCGAGTATCTCTGATAAGCCCGTTACTATCGTGCCTGTTGCTACGCTCGCTGCGTTCCAATCTCCGGTAACCATCATTAGGTCGCCTAATACGTGTGTTCTATTATCTTCTGTACTGCTAAATGCCATATTTTTTCACTTCCTTAATTTTCTTCTATAATTGGTACTACTGATGCTTCTTCTACTGCTTCTTGAATTATTTCATCAACAACTTCTTCGACCACTAGTTCCGGTTCTATCTCTTCCTCAGCCGCCGGGCTTAAAACCATGTCGACCATTGTGAGTAAAGATGACTTCGTTTTGTATCCACCGGGTACTGTTACACCATATGATTTCAACCAAGTTTCAATCTGTGCTTTACGCCATCCTGAATCCGGTAATCCATCACCTAATGCATCTGAGTGTAGTAATTCATCACCTTCGATGCGCATACCATCACCCATTTTACGTCTAAACTGGTCTACCCAAGCCTGACTGACTTGTCTAGATTCACCACGTTGGAAATCCCTGACTTTTGGGTCAGGAGATTTCTTTTTGTAGTAAGGTCCAGTATATGTTACTGTGGGCAGTTAAACCACCTCAGTTGTATAGTATCATTACTGTTGTAACGTTTGATGTACCGCTTAGATATTGTAGAGTTGCAGTTAATGCTGTGAAAGATGCTCCAACTGCTACTGCTGCTTCCCCTGCGTCGGTTGCCATAACGCTCAGGATTGCTGATGCTCCACCGGAGAGAATGATTGTTTCACCATCTGCTCCACCTGTTACGTTAATTAATGCCATTTTTGGTGCTGGGTCGTATCCGTTTGCTCCATCGGTATTTACTGCGCTGAATGTACCCGGACCACCGCCCGGATATGTTGTGTCTGCTGCTCCATCTAACCATTCAGTAGTGCTATGAGAACCCGCTCTGAGTTCCCATGCTCCTACTAATGTTGCTGTCGCTGTTCCGCCTAATGTTAAAGTATCTGCCATATTTTTTTCCTCCGTTTAATTATTTCCCGCAATAACCTTACTTTAGGTTACGAATGCTCCCTTGTGCTCCAAAGAAAGTAGTCCATACTTCACCCATGGTTCGGTATAGTCCTTCTTGGCCTAGTCTGTTAATTGCGAATGGGTCACCAGTCTCGATACCGGACTCAAAGTACTGAGTTGGTATTGCTGTGCTAAAGTGTAGGTAATCTGTATCTAGATAGTAGATTTTTGATAGGTTACCATCGTCATCCATATCTTTTGTTGGTATGATAGGTACTCCGTTGTATGTTGCAACTATGAAACCTGCTTCCATACCCGGTACACCTTTTACACCGTTGTAGGTTGGTGTTACTCTCTTCTCTTCCATGAATCTCTGTTGTGATTGTAGAAGTTGTTGTAGTCTCATCAATGTGTCATATCCAGTTAGCATAACTTTTGGATTTCCACCACGAACCCATATCTTTTGGAATAGGTCATCGATTTGGTCTAGAGATAGAACTCTATCTGCTCCAGCAGTACCAAGGTTGGTTTCTGCATCTGACCATGTGTTAGCACTCCTGTCAATACTGTATAAATCTAAGTCTGCCGCAGCAGTAACCCAGTTTGTGTCTTGACCCATAGTAGCATCGCTTGCTGTGATTCTATCTAATGACTCGAAGTTGTTACCAGCAAGTTCGTCTGTATCTACAAGAAGCATCTTGTTGACCATTTCTGCGTGATGTTTACCCATTTCTTCTTTAAGAACTGAGCGAATATCTCCCATTCCATCATCCTTATCTGCAAGGAAGATTGCTGTTTCAGACATATCGAATGTGTGTGCGATTGTCTTTGGTTTTGCAGCAATGTGCTGGAAGGTAGGTTTTACAGTCTCAGGTAATGTTGCGTTCTCTGCAACTCCACCGTGTACAACACCAGCATTTGGTCTGCCAGTGATAACGCGCCATCCGCTTCTGTCCCATGGTTTCTTAGGTAGTATTGAGAAAGCATTGAACTCTTGGTTCAATTGTGACCATACTTTGCGACCGTAGATTGCTTGGTATGTTCCGCCTGTTGTGGACAGCATAGGGCTGTCAGCCTTGAGTAATTCACTACCAGTGTATGAGTAACCCATTGCGTTACCTGCACCATAGTAGTATCTTTCCATATCTGTTATTGTTCGTACGTAATCTCTTGCCATATTTTTTTCCTCCGTTTATTTCCTTTTTTCGATTTATTCACTCCGGGGTGAAGGCTTTTGATGCTAGGTGATGAACCTCATCCCAAGACATCTTAGCCATATCCTCCGTAGAAGGTACTACGACTGATGTAGTATCTACTGATTTAGCGATTGCTTCTCCGCTTACTGCTGGAGTACTGATTGACTCAATGCGCTCTGATAATGCACTGATTGCTTTTGTTATCTCGTCTAACGGACCGCGAGCATCGTATGCTGCTGCTTCTGCTTTTGCGATTTCTGCTGTACGTTCTGTTGCAAAACGATTTGCAAAAGTTGATTCTAGAGAGCCACGGAACTCTTGTTCCATTGCTGCTGCTTTGTATACTTCATATGCAGACTCGATGTCTGAATCTGATAATGTTGCTGGATTAATGAAATCGGATTTCTTTACTGTTCCAGTAGTTTTACCTAAAGCACCTGTTGATGGGTTTCCACCTTCTTGTACTCGACCTTTTGCTTGTCCAGTCCTTTGTGTTTCATATGCAGCCAGTTCTTCGGGTGTAGAACCTAGATTTGCTTTTTCTAGGTTATCAAAGTGAACACGTGCCTCAGCAGTGTCAACTCCAGCACTCTTTAGAGTGTCTTCCATCCAGTTAAGATAGTCAGATGTTATAACATCAGAATATTCTGACTTTTCTACGTCAGCATCTTCTTTCTTTTTGTCATCTTTCATATCCTCTTTCTTGCCGTCTTTTTTATCAGCAATAGCCTCTTTCAATGCAGGTGGCATTTCGCCTTTCTCCATATTATCAAGTCGACCTTCTAAGCGACTTAGTACGTCACTCATTTGCTTCATCATATCATCATCATTTTCTGTTGTCATATTTGTCACTTCCGTGTTTTTATCTTGTTTTAAAATACTAAATGTTGCTTCGGGGTTAATGCCTTTTTCACAAATGGTTATCTCATGTAATTCAAGTTTACTTATTTCTTGGTAATCTCCTCGTTTAGCATCAGATTTTCTGACTCTTTTAAACGCTTGACCACCGATACTGAATCCTCTGAGAACGCCTTTTCTGATTTCTGCTGAAACCTCTTTTGCTTTCTCAATGTCGTTACGGAGTTGTACTACTACAAACATCCCAACATCATCGACTTCGCTTTTCCACAACCTCCCTTCGCTATCAGTGTAATTCGGTACTACATCTCCAATCTGTATATTACTGTGAGCCAATTGAACGTTTCTGTATGACGGATTTTCCATGAATTTCCGAAATGCGTGTTTCAATGCCTCCTTTGTTATTACGTCGCCTTGCTTGTCTACAACTTCCACACTGGCATAACCAGCGACGATGAGGTCATTAGCACCCTTGAGGATGGTAATTGGTTCATCGCCGTATCTGAATTGCTGTTGACTACCGAGCACACTAACCCCTGTAACGTATATCCTTACTACTTAATTGCTACGTGACTACTAATCAAGGCTCTTTTCATCAAAAACGCTAGACTGCGAAGCATTTTGTTTCTTTTTCTGTTTTCTACCCGGATAATCTTCGGGTTTCTCCATGTCCTCAGTGGGTCGATTCTTCATATCCCAATCAGGTAAAGATTGTTCTGCGGTCAGTCTTGTTGGTCCTCTAGGGCTTTCTACACCTCCACCAACATCTATTCCCAATCCTCTCCCTGCAAGGTTACTATGGCCTTTTTCTATTTTATCAAGTATCTTTTCCATAACTAATAATGCTTTATACATTTCTTTTTGTTTCGGTTTTAACAAAATATTCTTATCTGTTTTAGGTTTTAATATCCCAGCGCTCTCTTGTTCTACCTGTTCTTCATCCATTTCTGCTTCTATTTGAGATTCTTCTTTCAACAGGTCTTGTAAATGAGAACTCCAATAAGGTTCTAGACTTTTTGCTAATCTTATAGAATAATCAGAATTACTTAAACTACCTATGGCAGATACCGGATTGACAGCCTTACCTTCTACAATTTCATACTTGACTAAATCCTCAGGTAGATGAATAATAAAATGTCCATTGTCTATTTCCGTAGCAAATGTAACGTGATAATCAACTTCACTCTTAGCCAATATTACCCACTTAGGATGTTTTTCTTCTCCTTTCATGTATGTAGACTTTGCATCACGAAGCATAATCTTATCAGATTCTTTGCCTAAGTCTTTGACCGCAGCCTCTAACCCCACTTCGTCAGTAATTCTAACATCTGATGGACTAGGAATAAAGACAGGATGATAACTTTCAAATTGTCCTCTTAATATCTTAATTCTCTCTCTTGTGGTTAATTCAGTAACATCATCATCGTCATAATGAAGTATGTCATTAACATAGAACTCGCCATCTTTCATCATACCATCTATAACATAGTCTTTCTTACAAACTAATTTTAACGAATCTTTAACATCATCATCTGCTGGTATTTTTTCACCTTTTTCATCGAATACAACTATTCTGTTATTTTTCTTTACAACCTTGCATCTTGTACCGTCAACTAATGTTGAGACTACCCATTCACCAGTAAACCCTCTTAATTGATTTAAGTCATCCAAATCAAATATACGATGTAAAGGGTCGATTAAAGGCACTTCTTTGGGTAAATCGGCTTTACCAATTTGTTGAGGATTGTCAGCATATGATGTACCAGTAATAGGATTAGTTTGATTCCAAGCAGGTTGTGTCTGTAATATTCTAGGATTTGTAATATCCACATTACCTATGACATTATCATATGTACCTTCACCAAACACATGACGCCATGCTGCTTGAGGCATACTAGGGTATGCAGAAGTTTGTGGATTGCTACCCACAACAGGTCTTCCATCTCTTTCAAACTCAAAACCAACTGTTGGCTCTGCCATATGACCGTGTTCTCTAGGCCAATTAGCATGAAGTAATACTCCATCTTGAGATTTTAGTGGCTTCAAAGGTGTAGTAGTGAAATCTATTGTTGGTTTTTGTTCTAGTTCAAAAGGTGTAAATTGATTGTTTTTTCCTTTGTCAGCAGATTGCTCATCGTATGTTATTATCTGACTTGCTATATCTTTATACGTAGCGTGTTGATTATTGATATTTTTTAGTGGTTTACCTTTTTTATTCATTTCTCTTGTATGTAATGGGTTTTTTGATTCATAATGAGATAATCCATAATGTTCTAGTTCGTTTCTATCTAATACTGAACGTTTGCTACTAGGTCTTACTCTTCTTCTTAATTGACTTAAAGTTTGATAAGATGACATAGATTGAGCAGCAGTATTAGGTCTACTCATATTTTCATATAATGTTCTATCATCTCTTTTTTTGGGTATAGAGTTTCTATAATCTTCTAATCTATTATCCATGTGACCATGTAAATCCGTAATACCATCTCTACTCAAAGCATCCATGTGTTCACTTCCTTGAGGCATAATCTCTTGACCCCATGTTGCAATTTGTCCTAATGATGCTGCTCTAACTGGACCATTTAAAGAAGACAAATAATCTCTAACATAATCTTGATGTGCTTCATCATTAGGTAAACCTAGAACTTCTAATGCTTTATCGACTTTCATAGTTGGATTCAATTCGTACATCGTTCTATCACCTTGATGCATCATGTCGAATATAGTTGCTACATTTTTATGAAACGAGCCACCTTCCATTTCTTCAATGGATTTCCTATCACCCTCACCTATGTGATATCCCATAGTTGTAATATTATGATTGGGGTCATGAATAAGACCTCTGCCAGCGTCTTCCCATAATCTTTGAGAATTATGCATGAACTTAATTGGGTCACTTGGGTCAAAAGCACTTGGGTCATGTTCTAACACCATTGGAAGTAAAACGGTTTTAGCATACTCTGCTTGTGCTTGTTTATCTGCTAATCTTTTTTTATAGAAATCTATGGAATGCTGTTCTCCTTTACCACCGGGCTTCAAGTCTTTCATCTCATTAGGATATAGTAAATTATTCAGTTCTGCAACTCTATCTTCTGCTCTTTTAATTTCAAGATTTTTAAAATCTTGTGGATTCATATTAGTTCTTTTTTCATCCATATATTGTTGAAGTTCTTCACCTTTTAAGTTTCTAACACGGTCTAATTCCTCTTCTAAGAAAAGTAAATCTTCACCTTCTACACCACGTCCTTCACTTTCTGCACTACCTGCATCACCCAGCATTCTTAGATATTCAGGATGTGATACACCCATAGAGGTTCTTTTATCAGGGTCAGCAAATAATTCTTCATACGATGTTACTCCCCAGCCGGGATGTGAGTCCCATGGTGGATATCTACCGTTATCAGCAAGAAGGCGGTGATGCATCGCACCTGAATCCATCAAAGAAGTATCTCCCCTTTGTGCTGAACCTACACGTGTAAATGGGTTATCTGAATGAAGTTTCTGCATAGCCCCATCTCTAGATATATTACGTTTGATATCATACTTTTCAGAGTCAACATCAAAATTAGTTTCTATGTTTGGAGGACGTGTCATAATATTAGGGAAACTAGTAGATTCTGTATCACTTGAATTATTGTGATTATTTCTCAATATTCTACCTCTAGCATTAGGACGTGATTTATCAGTATGTGCCATTATTTCAAGTGCACTCCCACTACCAACAACTCCAGTATCCCTTTGTATATTATGTAAATTACCAAACATACCAGTATTACCACTATTAGGGATAATGCTATACTGAGTTTGACCTTTTCCTTCCTCATCAGTCTGTAAATAACCTAAAGGAGAAGATTTACCACCATCAGTAGAAAGATGATTATGAAGAATATCAAGATAACTGGTATGTGTTTTTCCAATACCCGGACTATGTGAATATGCATCTTCTTCCATATGTGCCCAACCTTTTAGGTTTCCATCTTTATCTTCAAAATAATGAGACTTCTCTTCGGGTGTTAGTTTTTTATCATCAGGCTTTGGACCGTTATTACCTATCCTTGTAACAGACAGACCTCTTCTAATTGGTTTTTCTTCTGTTGCTAATCCTTTTTGAAACTGTATATTATCCATAACTTGTTGCATAATTTCTTTATCTAACAAAGGCTCATTATAAGCATTAAATATTGAATGATTATCAAGTTCATTTAATTTTTTATCATAACCGACTAAAGACTGTAACCCTTCTTCTGTTAATTTAACATCACTAGTTTTATGTATTCTACTAGTAATTATATCTTTCAAACTCTTACCCTTTTTTCTTTCCCTCTTAATAGCAGCAACATCAGAATTAGAAAAAGAAAATAAGTTATTAATATCATCTATATCAACATCACCTTCAAACATTTTAACGATATTCTTTCGTAATCTTTCATGTGCTGAATCTTCTATCATACTAGTTTCACCAGTATCAGGGTCTGTATATTCATAAGGCTCTAAATAAACAGAGTTCAATGCTTTCTTTACTGCACCTTCCATACCACTAGTTGTATTATCATCTGAGGTTTCTAAGTATTGATGTGTGTTAGGTCCAAATTGATGTGGCATTCTCGTCCAGTGGTGTAGTTCAGCGTTTGTTCTTCTTTCCTTGTTTAATTTTAATCTAGCCATCGGCATGATATGCCCATCGGATAATTTGATGTCTTGATGTTCAGGATGGTCTGTTCCATGTTCATGTATATGCTGTAAGATTTTAGTTCTGTCTTGTGGAGCAACAAACTCTAATCCGTAAGCCCATGTTTCCCAACCTAATTTTTTATTATGTTTAATTGAGTTCTTACTCCTCAAATCTCTTTTAGATGCAGCCAAATCTTCAAACTGTGGATTATTTAAAAAATATTCTTGATACTCTTGTTCAGATATCTTCCTAGTTAATTTACCTCTAGTGTTACCACCTAGTATCAAATCACCCATACGTTGGTCAAAGTGTTCTTTTTCTAAATTAACACCATTTTTTTCTAGTTCTTCAAGCCTCTCATCTCCTTGTTTTTTCTTCCATCTCTCGAAATCTGCTAATCTAGTAGTATGAATGTGTTTGTAATGGCTTTGACCATGATTAGATTTAGAGCCAAGAAAAGCCTGTTTTCTAGGTAATTCTTCTTGATAATCTTCTTGTTGATATATAGGGAGGTTTTCATTGTCATACAATAAATCTCCTTTAGTATTTTTAGCATGAATTGCATTTCCCTTATCATCGAGTTTATTTCTTTTTGCTCTTCTAGTCCCACCCTTAACACCTCTATACAAAGAATGTCCTTGTTTTAGGTGGTATGACTCATGAGCATCTTCTTTTCCCATCAACTGCTGTGCAAAAGAGGGACTATCATCATCTGAAAAATACATTTCACTAAGTTTTCTTTCCCATTCAGGTTTACCAGTAATAGCGTTTTTTCTTCTCAGTGGGTGGTTATCTTCTGAAAAAGGCCAGTATCCGTAAGTACTAGTAGTCTCAGGCCACTTACCGTGTCTTTGATTCATAGTATGGTCGTTTTTTATTTGACCTGCCCACGGATGGTCAACAGATTCTTGTTGAATTAATCTAGAAATATTAATATCTTTTTGTTTTTTTGCTTTCTTTAACATATATGCTGTATACGAAAAAGCCATTTCGTCAGCCTTAGTCACATCAAATGTTATGTTTTGATTTTCTAAGTTTTGTAAAGATTGTATGTAAAAACCAACTTCATCATCTGCGTATATGTTATCGTAAATGGCTTTAATTAAGTCATTACGATGTCGAATGTAAACATCAACTGCATTTTCTTCCACAGATTCATCCCTCATCGACACGGCCTTCACTAGCCCTGTCATGAGTATTCATCTTTGGAGAAAGTGAATCTAGGCTAACGGATTCATTCGTAGCACCCTTATTTGCAACATCAGTTGAATCGAGAAGATGTTGGTTAGTAGAATAACCCGCATTACGTGTTTGACCACCAGTTTCTGAATGGAACTCTACTCCCCCCGGTTCTGTTGAAAATGTAGTTTGATAATGTGCTTTAGTAACATGTGTACCGCATCCGGCTTTAGCCATACAATCCATTTTTTTCATACCACAGTTTGGACATTTCTTTGCTTTTTCTAAAACATCAAGTCTTTCTTCTAAGTCTGTTGCTTGTTTTAGCATATTATAAACCTCAGGTGAGGCTGTTTCATATCGTGGTTTCATTAATACATCTCCTGAACTGTTTTATGTTGGTCTGCCATAGAATGTATTTCATCCCATGACATCTCATGAACTTCTTCATTGCTAAACTTATCTAAATCAGAATTACCATCAATGTCTCTAGATTTCATAATAGTATCCATGTCAGCCCTAAATGCATCTGCTCTAACGTCATCTGATAAAGGTGTAGAATAAGGTACGAAACCTGCTTTTCTTAAAATTGCTTGAGGATTCTCAAATGCTTTTCTTAGCATTGCGTTTTCTTCACGAACAACCTGAATGTCTCTATCCATGGTTTCCATTTTAGAAATTAAAGCGTTCATAAGACGTTCTGTAACGTTATCATCTACGCTTTCATTTGTAGCAACCATTTTAATCACCTTAGTTAGACCAACGACCAAAGGTTCCTGATGCTTTCTTCATTTGACTATTATTCCTAGATGAAATAATTGTACCTTTTAACTGTCTATGTCTTTGTGAAGTATCAAACTTAGAACCTGACTCATTCCACTTTAGTACAGGTACATTATTTACCCATCCGTTATCAGGAGTAACTACCTCTGTATCTGCTTTCTTAATTGCATGAAGTAAATCTTCTTCTAGTGTGCTTGCATATTTCATTATTTCATTTAAGTGACTTTTAGCATCGTCTGCATTACCACTTTCAATGGCTTTCGCAAAAGCCTCATTATGTGCGGTAAGTTTCCTAGCCATTGGGTGCATTTTTAGTAAGTCCATGGTAATCGCCGCTTATACGCTATACGCCTCTCTATTTAGATTATGCGCCTTTAATTCGCCTTGAGTTCATTAATGCACGACTATTATCTTGTGCTACGGAGTTTTTCGGTCCACGTTGTTGTACACTAGTTACTGGAGAACCAATACCCGGACTTCCTCTATTTTGAGGAGAGGCTGGGCCTCTTGGAGTACGAATACCTTGACCCTCACCACCGGGTTGTGATGGTGGCATTATACCGGGAGGTTGTGCACCCATTTGTTGTCCCATAGGTCCACCTGTTCCGGGTGGCATTCCTTGAGGTGGTTGCATACCCGGTGGCATTGGTGGAGCACCGTCTTGTGCTTGATTCAATTTACGATATGTAAATCTAATATCTCTTTCACCTTCTTCCATTAATTCAGGTTTATATCCAAGCATTTGCATCCTTTGTGCTAAATTAACTTCCATCTCATCTCTACGAAGTCTTGTAATTTCATCTTCTTCTTCATTTGGATAAAGAGTTAATTTCCAATCCGTTACTTCCATTTGATTTAACAATCTTGGAAATAACACTTGAGTGTAGACTTTTTGACCAAACTCAACAGCACGATTAGTAACAAGTATTTGCATACCTTCATTATTCAGTCCACCGGATTTACCGCTATCAATCATAAAAATACTACTCACACCATAGAACGCTGCTATTCTATTTCTTAATTCATCTCTAACAGCGATATATTGCATCTCTTCTAATGTATCCATGAACTTAACCCAATTTACACCGCCTCTACCAGTTTGGCTTTCAATACCAACTTTAGGTATGTAGTGCGGGTCACGTTCCATTTTTTCGTCTACTGATTTCCAAAACGATTTCATTGATTCTAGATTATCGGTAGTAACAGAAATAATTCCTTTTGGACTTCTTCTTTTCTGATATGAAGTATACATATAATTATCCATTGCAGTAAGTGTCATAGCCTGTCTCCACATTGTGTTAACCGGACTTCTACCATACAATTTAGACGGGTTATATTTACTGATATGTATTACTTCTCCTTCTAAATAATATTGAGTTTTACCACTACCAGCCATATTAGCATAATGCGCTTCTTGCATATTATTACCACAAACTTCGCATTTGTCATCTTGACCGGGATAAGCGATTTGGTCTCTATGTAATGGACATACTTTGTATCTCCCACCTCTTACACCACGTTTGTCAGATATAATTCTCATAAAGATAGGGTCGCCTCTAATTACTTCTTTTACTCTAAAGAACTTAATATCAGAAGTTTCAGGTTCTACATAGTATTCTTTTATACAAATTAAAAATGCATCATCTACAACATCTAAATCTCTTTCTATTTCTTGTAATACATTCATGAAATCTTGTTCCATAGAGTTTTGTTGTTCTAATAGCCATTTTGGATACATTAATTGTTCTACATCAGGTGCTCTAGTTTCCCCACCACATAGAGTACATTGTTCAACTTCATGTTTGAACTCTTCACCACATTCATTACATTTGTGTTGAAACTTCTTTTCCCAATAATATCCCCTTCTAAATATCTCTTGACTTAACTTAGATATCACTGTTCTAAGAATTAAGTTTTCATGAGATACAGCATATAGCGCTGGTATTGTAATTCCTTGTGCTAATACAGGTTCTTGTATACCCGTAGTATACAGGGGCATTTGTGGTTCAGGTGTAGTTCGAGTTCTGAAAGGGCTTGCTAACCCTGATAGAAAACGACTGATTCTTCCTTGTTCTTCTGCCATATTATATCGCCTCTGCCCACTTAGTTACGTCGTCGGCCTGTACGCCCCATTCTGAAAGGAGTGCAGTAGACTTTTTGGTGTCATCGCTCCAATTATAATATCTGACTACTTTTTTTAGTTCTTCCTTTTTCATAGAATCTTTTTCTTCTATAAATGCTAAAACGGCTTTTGCTTGTGTCTTCTTCATTTCTAAAAACGGTAATAAACCTTTCAAAAGTTTACTAATATCGGCTTTAGAATAAAATTGTAATCTATGTTGACTTCTTTGTGTATCACTATACACTTTTTGGTCTAATTGTAATATCCCACAGTCTAGCGTTTTTCGTAATTGTTCACAATGTATCTTACCTCTTGTACCAGTAGCGATAAAACCAGCACGTGGTTCTCCTCTTTTTGTAATTGTTATATATCCATCAGCATCTAAAAACCCAGCAGCATAAGCCCAAGGGTCTTTTATGATTAATCCAGTTCTATCCATTTTTACAAAAGTTCCTCTTTTACCACCCGCTATGATATCAACTTCTTCTCCATACATAGACAAAAGTTTTGCTAATTTCATAGATGTCATACTTTTGTGTAAAACTTTTCTTTCTTTTAGATTTTCAAATAATGTGCGACCTGACATAGCACCTTTAGATTTTAATATTTCTTCACTCTTACGTAATGCTTGTTGCTCTTTATCTGTTAATTTTTCTATTTGGTTAAGGGTTGATTTCCATATTTTACGAGCATCTCTTTTACTATCCATAGCAGAAACCCATGCTTTTCTTTCTTCATCTCCCCAAACGTCTTCATATTCATCTAGGGCTTTCAAAGCCTCATCTGCTTTCTCCCATTGCATACACGCTCTAGTCAAACCAATCTTTCTAGAATCTCCAAATCTTCTCAAAGATTTCATAGTTTTATCTGACATACCAAGTTCTCTTATAGTCTCAGAATGTTTTTCTGACCAAGGATGCATTTTTAATGTAGCATCCATTTCCATACTTTTCATTGTTCTTATATCTTGTATAGCCTTATCGATAAAATCTTTTTCTTCTTTATTATGTCTTCTAGCCTTTCTTAATCGATAAACTAAATCAGATGCTGTACAGCCTATGTTAGATTCAAACCAACCATCTCCGTTTTGGGGAAACATGCTCATTTTTCTTATCTCCATAACGATGTATTCATATTATTTTCATCTATTGTTGTGTCATTCATTTCAATCCCTCAAGGTGTCATCAGCGAGTCATTCTTACTCCCGCCTCTAAACCAATTATCAAAGCCCGGTAAGTAATCATCTAAGAGCATAACGCTTCCTTTGAACTCTTTTGATGCCCAATTAGCCAAAGCAAGACTCATCGCTAAGTCGTCGTGTACGCCCACAGATTCTAGTTTACCAGTTTTTTGCATACCAAATCTATTCAATTCTTGTTCCAATTTATGTGTGTAAGCCCTGCTCCTTTCATCACCATATGGAAGTTTAATATGTCCTTGTTCAAATGCAAGGAGAAGACTCATGAACAAAGATTCTTTTCTTGTACGAGTAGTCATGAATACTCTAATCGGCATATCTGCTCTCAACTCTCTCATCTCTTGTTCTAACATTCTTTGAAAGTTGTTTCCTTCAAGTTCAATAAGTTCAGGTTGAAACTTACTATTCAAAATTATCATCATACGTTTTTGTGCCATTGAAGACATACCTCTTTCATGTACGACGTGAACTATTTCTTTAAAATCACTATCCGGCTTTATTCTCATAACTGTCATTGCTGTAAAATCAGCATTTTTATCAGATGCTATTGCAGGGTCATGTCCGATGAAATGTTGACCAAACACACCATGTGCTTCTCCTTCTTCATTGTAGAATGTTTCTGCTTTATCAAGAAGTACAAGGTCAGGGTCTCTACACTTTGCTAATAATGGACCGGGGAACATACTCGCTACATCATGTATAGGTTCACACAGATACTCACGTGTAAATTGTATTGCTGGCATTGACATTCTTCTTCTTTCTAAAGATTCTAAATCCCATCGCTCAGGCCATAACGCTATCCCTTCTGCATTTATCGCTGGATAAGTTTCTACTCTAAAAGTTTCTTTTTGCTCTAATTCAGCATATAAATCATTGTAACTGAATGGAGTACCTACCATCATTAATTTACTAGTGTGATGAAGTACTGGTAGTAAAACTCCGTAAAACCAATCTGCTGTTTTAGCAAGTTCACTAGCAGTAGTACCCCACAAAATATCATCACATACAACAACGTCAGGGTGAAAACCACGTGTTGCACCACCAACCGATTTTGCCATCATACGACTACCGTTTGAAAACTCGAAGTAAGACTTAGCCCATGGTTTTCCTTTTGGTTTAAGATGCATAAGAACTGGGTTACTTTCTATGTTATTACGAATAAAACGCATGTGTTCAAGCGTCTGCTCTAGAGAATGTGAAAATATCATAACATGAGTATTAGGCTTGAATGCTGCTAACCATAAAGCATATGTCATAAAAAATACAGATTTACCGTGGTCACGTGATGCTTTAACACAATAGTATTGAGATGCTTCTAAGCCTTCTTTCCAAGATTGATGATGATGACTATACAGAAATCCTAAAACGTCAACGAAAAAATATTTGAAAGACTTTTTACTCATTTCTATATCCATATTAAGGATAAACGCTTCCATCTCTTCTTTAGTTTGAGACATATTATGCACCTGCTACGGTAGCACTCGACGCCCCGTCAGGTGTTTCGTTTTGCATATCTTTTACTTTATCAGCGTCTAAAACAGCAACTGGAAGTTTGCCGTAATTTCCTAGACTAGCATCTTTTGTATTTGCACCAGTCACAGCAACTGATTGATTTTGTTGTAAGTTGTTAGTGATTGAATTATCTGTATCAGTTCCGGGTGGTGCTGCACCAGTAGGCTGTCCGGGTGGTGCTGCTGGTGGTGCAGGGATTTTATTCATCATTTGTTGATGTCTCTGTGTATTAGCATAATTATCGCTAAATATGTTAGGACTTCCTCTTCCACCTGCATTACCTAGAACACCTACTTGACCTGTATTACTTCGATTGGCCCTTCTTTCTCTTTCGGCTGTCGCTTCCGGTGTATTAGCCATATATTCAGTACGTCTTGCTACCGAAGGATGTTGTGTAGGCGCTGTTGGAGGTAATTGATTAGGTTCAAAACTCATAGGTTTCATAGATTGAGAGCCTTTGAAACCATCTAAACCTTGATTCATTCGCTGTGCTTCATTATAATTTTCCTGTGAGGCTGCCATGTCTCTATCTACTGCTTTTTCTCCAGCCCTAACACCAATTTGTGCACCCGCTCTTGTAGCATATGGTTGAGCCAATTGTTGTCCAGTCCAACCTCCCATTGCAGCAGCACCTAATGCACCGGGTTGCCCACTCGAACTAGCATTGTAAAATGAATTAATACCACCAGCAAGAGCACCAGCAATCCCACCGAGTTTACCAAACTTTGAAGCCATCCCTGAGGTTTTATCCCCTATACCAACTAGTTGAGAAGGTGTATATTTAGGTGAAGGAGATTGTCTTACTGGTATGTTTTGTTTACCATATCTTTCTTCCATTACACTTCTAGCAGCATCCTTTGGTGCGATATTACCCGGCATACCCATCATTAGACCACCTGAATTACCACCACCACCACCTTGAACCATCATCTGAGGAGTCTCTGCTGCTTTTGCTAAAACGTATACTTTACCCATTTAGATACCCCCGAATGAAACCTTGACGACCTTAACTACCTTATCAGGATATCCGTATGCTTTAGTGATTCTCTCCCAGTCGCCTTTACTGTGTAAGATAGTACGTACATCTGCTGTTGTAATATTCATTTTCCTAGCCATGTTACGAATATCATCTAAAGATTCATTACTCATTTTCTTAATAGGAATGTGTTGAATTATATCAGTGTCTTTCCTAGCATCTTCTATCTGTAATAATTCAATTGCTTTGACTAACCTGTCTTTAGCACCTTCGGGATTGTCGCTACTCTTTGCATATTGTGATATAAACCTCTGATATGGGTCACCGACATTTTGTTGGAACTGTTGCATTCTTTCAGGAGTTAATGCTGCTCTTTGTGGTGCAGCACCTGAATCTTGCATTAATTGTTGAACTTGTTCTTGTGGTGCAGATGCAAATTGTAACCGTTGTCTCTGTTGTGGTGTTAGGTTCAAGGCTTGGTGTGGTGATATTCTTTGACCCCTTTTATATGTCATCTGTTGTGGATAAGTCGATACAGGTTCAGGTGCTGGGCTTGTAGCAGCATGTTGTGCTACTAATGCTGGTGGTGCATTAGGTGGAGGTGGCATAACTGCCACTTTTTTTGCAGGTGGCAGTGCAGGTGGCAGTGCAGGTGGCAGTGCAGGTGGCAGTGCAGGTGGAGGTGGTGGACCACCTTGAGTTGCAGCCGTTGGTGGTCCAGTTTGTGTAGCAGTTATAGGTCGTACAGGCTCGACATATCTGTTTTGCATGTATGCTGGAGCATCCATTACAGAATCATCATCACCAAACATTCCACCGCCTACAAGAGTGTTTTGAACTAATGGGGCTAGTTTGTCAATCTCTTCTTGTGGTGGTAACATTCTTTTTTCTTGATGTCCTCTTGAAAGCGATTGATGGTGTGCTATCTCTTCAATTATTTGTCTCATCATCGGTGCATTAGCCATAGACGCATCATCAGTTTTTAATCCAAGACCTGCTGCTTCTATTTCTTCACGTGTCAAAGCATCGTTTCTAAAATTAGAATGTCCATCACCTGAATTACCTGCTGCTAATGCTTTAGCCCATATTTTTCTAGCATTGTTATGTGTTCCCAATGTTCTTCCAGTACCCTCTCCCGACCTATATGAGTCAGGTGTTCTAGTACTATGTGACATGTATTTTTCAAGTCCGGTATCTGCATCGCCGTATCTTTCAGAATAATGATTATGTAACTTAGCAAGAGTACCCTGTGTCTTTCCAAATAAGGCTTGGAAAGCCGGGTACTCTGAAAGTTGTTCTGTTATCATTGCTCTACCCTGTGGGCTTGATAACAATTGAGAAACTTTGTGTTGTTTTCCATTAAAGTCTGTAAAAGTACTTTTGAAGAAATTAGGTGGTACTGACCCTGCTATTAAAGTCCCAAAGGCTTTGCTATCCATACCAAGCGCTTGTTCTATGTGAAAATTAGCAGAGCGAATAACTTCTGCTCTATTCTTTTTTCTACCACTTTGTGGTAAAAAATATGTATCAGGTAAATGATGTGAAACATCCCAAGATGTTATGTCTTGAAATTGCCCTTCATCGACACCCATATCGCTAAATCTTTGCATATGATGTGCTGGTAATTTATCTCCACCTTTCAGATGACCCATTTCTAAATGATGTGCCCCCGGTGTCATCGCACCAGTAACAGGATTTATCATGTAATTCAATTTAGCAGGTCTAATATATGGGAAACTTTTCTTCCCATTACCGAAATCTAGTATATTATGTTCTTTTCCATTTCTATCAACATTAGTATTATTAAATCCAACTTCGTTGAGTATTTTTGCTAACTGTGCATGATATGGTACGGTGTAAGATTCAAGGAACTTTCCATACTTATGTGCTGGTTTAGTAGGGTCGTCTAAATTATGATGGCCGTTTGGTGTTGTTGTAATTAACTGACCATCTGCACTGTAATTTCCTTTTTCAGTATGAGTCCCTCTTTGAAAATCAGACATAACTATTTTTCTCCAAGCCATAGAGTCTGTATTAGGAAGATGGTTATTTTCATCAGGTGATTCTTCATTATGCATATCTATGGCTTTTTGGACTAAATCTTTAGCAGGTACATTAATTCCTTGCTTTTTTAATTCTTCACCGACAGACCTGATTACACCATCTATACCATGTAGATGATGGCCGCCTTTTTCATCTTGGAAAAACATTTCACCATGTTCACCTTGTTGTGGTTTAGTGTGGTCTACCGTTGATTTTCCAACACCCGGTATACCAGTTTCTTGCTCATGAGCAGAACCAGTATGTGCAAACGCAGGTGCGTCAGGTTGATTTGGGTCAGGATGAAATGATTCCTCAGGTGGATATCTATGAATTACAAATTGACCATCATAAAATCCATAATTACCATCTCCCTTTAGTATTGTAATAGATTTCAATATTAAAGGATGAGTCGTTATCAAGGTGTTCTTCCACCTCTACTTGTGTACAAATCTAATGGGTTGATACCAAATCTTCGTGCATCCGTTTCATCTTCTGTTGCACCTTCGGGTTTTGTGCTTGTAACTGGTCCGTTTTCAGAATGGGCTGGCAAATTGCTTCCACCACCACTAGTATCTCCAGTACCCTTACTTTTCTTCTTTGATTCTTTTCTTTTCAAAGCACGACGAGCATCGTTGACTAATTGTCTCAATTCTGCAATGTCATAGTATGATAGTCCCTTTTTCTGTAATTCACTACCCTCACCGATTGGTCCTGTCATAACACCTTGAACAGATGATGTAGGTACTCTTGATGGATTGAACATTGGTCCTTGTGCTGCCATACCCTGTACCGCTACACCTCTACTTGGTTGTGAAATAGGTGGTGGACTAGGCATTGCTAACTGAGGCATTGATGGTGCACGTGGTGTTCTTGGCGGAACTATTGGTGGCGTTCTATGTGGTTTTAGCGCTGGCCTTCTAACCATTTGCCCTCGACCCTGTAACATCCCAGCACCAGTTGGACCTGCACTGTAAGAACGTGTACCGAATCTAGCAGGTTGAGATGATACTGTCCTTACACCTCCTAATCTTTTTCTACCTTCTTGTTGACCCATATATTGTCTATATTTTCTTGGGTCTTTTGATTGAGGTTGTTTTGTCTTTACACCACGATGTGACATTTCAACTGCTAAGTGTGCTCTACTTAAACCAGTTTTTTTTGCACCTTTAATACCACGCATTCTTGCTTTGGCTCTACGACCAGTAGCAGATTGAGGATTCATACCACCCGGTGGCATCTTGAATTGTCCTGTTGATGGTCTCCATTTTTTAGAACGTTCTTTTTTATCTTTCTTAGCACGAATAGCAACTTTCTTATCTTTCTTAGTTTTTGATTTTTTCTCTTTCTTTGGTGTCCCAATAAAACCCTGTCTTTCATCATGACCTTTAGCCTTTAGTAACTGGAATGATATTTCCATTGGTTCACCAGTAGCAAAAGCATGTCCACCTGCTGCACCCGGTCCTTTTGCTTGGTTTGCTAAACTAGTTAAAAATCCCATATTACCCGGTGGACCAGTTAATTTTGATGGTTCTACTTCACGATTTAATTTCTCATCTTCCTCTTGTTCGTCATCATCTGAGATAGAAACTATTTCAGAAGGTTTGATTTTGATATGTTTTAATTTTGACATTTCTTTTTTTCTGTCAGCCCTTTTCTTTTTCTTTTTCTCTGTCATCTCATCACGATATGCACCGTCTTCGTTTCCAGTATATGTTGTCTCATCCTCATCATTATTGCGAAACATGTATGATGATTCACTTCTTGGATTATACATACGAGTATCACGAAGACTCATAATACCGTCACTGGATTTAACAATAATTTTACTCATTCAGTTACCCCCGCAAATCTTTTTGTTAAAATAGAAACCATAGAGCCTAAGTTTTGATAGAAGTTTTTCATTGTATAAGGTGTTTTGAAACAATTACCCATATCTCTACAATGTTCTACAAACTCTGACGACGCTCCTAGTAAAGCCCCTCTTAAAGGGAATACTATTTCAGGGTCATCGGTTTCATCTAGTTCTCTAACTATATCGATAACTTTCATTAAACTATTTTCTGTAACTAATCTTTCTGTATGTTGTGATGCATAGTGTCTAAATCTTTCACAGACACATGTGCAATAATCTAAAAATACTGGTAAGTGAATATCAGGATTACTCTTTTCTGCTCCTAAAGAATAAACCTGATAACCCGGATGTGTAATTTGCATTAAATCAGTAATAGGTATCATTCCATTCCCTCCACTGTTTCTTGTAATTGAGACTTTATTCTCTTCCATGTTTCAGGACTTTCTTTTGCTAATTCTACATTTAAAATATTAATTGTTTGATTAACTTGAGAACCTTCACCCATAGTACCCCATTGGTCTTGGAACTTTGTTAAGTCTTTTATTGACTCTCTTACTTCTTTATGTAAGGAAACTGCATTTCTAACAAAACCTTCTTCGTGAACATTTCCTTCATCCATTAATTCTGTTAATTTTCCGTTAAGTCTCTCGACGTTGCTTCGTAAAACTGTAATTTCATTTCCAACTGTAATTGCAACCTCAGTTGCTGCCGAGCGCTGAACCAACGGTTGAAAATGATGTTTCATATGATGATAAACAGTTCTTTCTTGTATTCCTAATTCTGCTGCTATTAATTCTGATTCGCTACCGTCAGCAAAAAATCTTTCTTCAAATCTTGACCTATTCTCATTTGAACACAATACACATGATGGATTTGCTGCCATATGATATTGACCCATGTGATTACGATAATGGCGGTCAGCAGTATTTGCTCTCCAACCCATATCTTTGTCCAGTTGTTTACAGGACATTTCACCGTTCTTGACTGCCTCCTCAAGTACCTCTCTGTCATCACTTTGACAGAACGCACAGGAGCGTTTCATAACTGGCTCTCGCTCAACCATGTTAGACCCGAGTACTAACCGCTTAATCAGTATTGCTTATACAAACCGTGTTATTCTCTGATATATAGAGGTCAAGAGTATAAACGAAAGGAACACACCTACCATATACATTGACATTTCTGATTGGCTAATGTCAGCATTCTTGAATATTAAAATTCCCATGAATACGAGTATAGCACTGATAAGTTGTACCATTACCATATCTACTATAACTTCTCTTTTTGGTGCAAGCATATGCATAGACATATCTGCTATTTGTCTAGGTACTGGCACACCAAAATTATTACCACCTATCATTATACTCTACCCCCTGTGAGGAAATTACGGAAAAATGTTCCACCGCCTTGTGCTACATTATTTATTAATCCGGGGTCTGCTAATGCATTTGTTAATTGACTTTGTAACATACTTTGTTGAGCGTTTTGCATTGTTTGCTGTCTTTGATTATCTGCTTGCGCTACGGTTTGATTTACCATATTAGTCATAGAGTTCATTTGTGACATTACATTTTCAGAACTCATAGTTTGTAAATCAGTTGGTAAACTAGCAACATCTAATTTGAATACTCCATTATCTTCATCAAAGGTATAATTAGCGTTTTTCAACACATTTAGTAAAGAGAAAGTGTTTATCTGACTAATAACATCTAACAACATAGGGAATAGTTGTGATTGAAGAAATCTTTCCACAGGGTAAGAAGTGTTTAACATTGTTAACAAAATTTCTGTATCACTAGGTGGCATGATGGCTTGTTGATTGTAAGGGTCTTGACCAGTAGCGCCAGCCCATAACGAACTAACCGCATTAGGTTGTTGCTGTGGTTGATACCATTGTTGCGGTGGAGCGCTATATCCGCTACCATAATTTGCGTTAGGTGCACCTGTTTGACTTAAGTTTAATGCGCTAGAAGCAGGTTGTTGATTGTTCCAATTCATCGTCATTGCATTCCCTCCATTACCGCTTCCGGTATCGTCGGAGCAGGGTTAAGGACTTGAGCCTGTTGGTTTAGAATATCTTGGAATGCGATGTTAGGTGCAGTCATATCTCTAAGTTCTTTTTGGAACATTCTCATATCGAAAGTAATTGTTGTAATATCGTTATCTCCACTAACTGGATTAACGTAATGTTGCATTGTGATACCTTTACTTGTTCTCACATCTGCTGAAATCTCAGCAAAGAAAGGTTCGTATTTAGTAATCATAGGATGCACTGGTCCAATTTGCCCAGCAGTAAGAGTAGAAACTGGTACAGTAACTATACTGACTCCTCTTTTTATTTTGTCACGAAATCGACTAGGTTTCATTTCATCTTCAACATCTTGCTGTTCTTCCCATTTACAAAGTAGATGATACAGATGAAGATGTTCAGGACAATAAGTCGCTCTCATTTTACGACCACTTGTTACTCCCTCTCTTGCTATGAATGCTTCCGGCTCACCTGTGACTGGATTTTGCCAGTACATATCCCATAGGGTTTTACCAGTATCTTCATCACTTATTCTAGAATATAAATTATCATGTTGAATTAATTCTTTTACATTACAACCGTCTACACAACATACAGCAGTGTCTTTGTTATACATATATTTACTATGACGAAATAATCTACGAGGGTCGATTATAGAACGTTTTGTTGGGCTTAATAATCTGTAAGCCTGACGAATATCTTGTTTTCTTGCTTTATACGGATTAGCATGTCTTGATGGATAGAAGTTAACTTTAGGCACTTCTATGTTTTTCTCGATAGACATTCTTTGCATTTGTTGTTGTGCGGCTGCTTGCTCCATCAAAGCAGCGTGGCTAAAATTGGGATTACCTTGTTGTGATAAGGCCATTAATGTAGCATCATTTACTTGACCTAAATTTTGTTGCTGCTGAGGATAAAACGGATTCATGTTCATTACCATGCGTATTACTCCTGTGGGCTTACTGAAATAGTCATTTCGCCGTCTTTTACTACTAATGACCATTCTATTTTAGAGCCAGCAGATAAACCAAACTGTTCTACTATCCACATAGGAATAGTACTTCTGAGAGAATTACTAGAGCCTCCTGTGGAGACTAAGGCTGTTGTCGACGTGCCCTTACCCATGTCTCTCGCACACCCTACTCATCTAAAAGGTCACTGTTGAGGTCAGTAATCAATCATCTCTAATAATGTATTTTCAACATTCCAACCTATACGTGTCGCCATAAAAGAACGACGAGTCGGTATACCTGCTTTTTGTAATCTAATTAGGTCTTCTCTAAAAGGGTCAAATATCTTATGTTCACCGATTCTACCCTCTCTCCATAACTGTGCGGCTTTGTTGTCAAAGTATCTATCGGCTTTATTAGCAACTAGAAGTATCATTTTAGGAACATATTTCTTTCCCTTTCTCCAACTTTTCCAATTTCTATATCTATAATTTCTTTCAATCACATTATCTACTAGAAAACGAAAGCCTCCTATTTGTTGTAGTGCTTCATCTCCACCTTTGAATGCTCTATCATCAAACATAAATATAACATATTCACATTGTCGATTAACCATATCATCAATCCAAAGATTCCAAAATCTTTCTTCTCCGCCTATATCAGCAGAATGAATAACTCTTCTTTCTCCTTCCCAACGCACTCTTTTACGTGTAGGTTTAGGTAAAATATAACGAGTTATTAATTTGAAATGTTTAGTTCTTTCGTGTTCGGGTATTTCTTCCATTTCGCCCGGAGTAGTCATATATTTGTCTAAAGTGGTTTTACCCACCATAGATGCACCATATATTCCTACTCTTCTAGATTTCCAATTATTGTAGGCTTGTTTACCATATAGGGCTACACCCACTAATATACTGCCACTTGCCGCTACCATAGAACATCAACTAAACTTGTCTGTTAGCCAAGTTCCGAAGTCTGCTACTTTTTGATATACCCACTCGACCGTTATTTCCCATAAGTTCCAATCTGAGTTAGCCTCCATTGCTGAAACTGCCATAGCCGCACCAACAGAACATAGTATTGTTCTAATCCAACCTAATCCCCATTCATAGGTATTGTCTACTGTATTTGCTAAATGCATAGCACGAAGTGTTTCTTCAACTGAGTCATCACCAACATTACGAAATATACGCAAAGGAGAAGGTATTAACTGACCGGGTAGTACCATACTACTCTACCACACTAGGTTCTATATCTTAAATCCGGCGTTCCATCTTTCTTTAATCGCTGGTTTGAACTGTTATGTGTTGGTGCTCCGTCTATTGGTGGAATAGGTAATGTTCGTGGTGGTAGGTTCGATTGCCCAGCCATAGCATCAACTGCTCTTTGTGTATTAGATAATCCTAGATTTATTGGTGCTTCTTTTTGTGCAGAGTGAGTAGGTACGCCAAAGGGATTAGCGGTATTATGATAATCACCAGTAACACCATCAGATATACTACTACCATTGAAAAATTGATTATTTTGCATTAACCTGCTAGGGTCTTCTTGCATTAAACGCAATTCATGTTCTAATTGTAATTCCATTTGTCTTAATTCTAAATCTGCTCTACGTTGGTCAAAGCCCATTTGTTGCTGTCTATACATATTTTGTCTGTTTCTTTGCATTTCGGCAACTTCCACTTTCTCTTTCATAGATTGTTCAAAGAACATTTTGAATAAATAATAGGCTATTGTTTGTACAGCAAGCGCTCCCATAGCATATGTCATTCCATTAATAGTAGAATTAGCATTCGCCCCTGTCGGTAACCATAAGCCTGAACTATACACTCCTACTGCTACACCTACCAAAGCAGATTGAGACAAAATTAGCCCCGTCATTTTCATTTCATTTGTATCTCCGATGTCTCTACTCATACTGTGACCTCGCTCTAGCCCACGGTGGGGGTCATCTTAAGCCTTATCTGTCCGAATATTCTAATGTCTTGTATATACATAAAGAATAATATGTATAATTGTATAGATAGACAATCGGAATTATCGGACAGGCCATATACCTTCAGGTGCATATTTTTGTTAGTCGAAGGAGTTCATTGCTGATTCCTCATCATATTCAAAACCAAAGCAGGGAGATGTGGCCTTCCGGCTTCAATGTTTGCCGCCATCCTGTGATGACCAGCAAGAATGTGTTCTTCTCCATTCTTATCTCTAACGACAAGTATAGGCTCGCGAGTAGGATTATCCATCAAATCCCTAAATTGCGCCTCGTCATCTTCATTTCCATATCTAATTCCACCCTTATATGAACGCCTTAAATCCTTCATACCCGGACTATAACCTACTTGTCCGGTTGGGTATTCCCTGTGTATCTCTTCATCATAATTCTCAGCAAATAAATTATCGAAGTCAAAATCCTCCGGCATTCTATCTGCCCAATCATCGTCATCCCAACCCCAGTAAGCCATTTGTTTGAACTCATCATCTTCATTCTTGAGCAAAGACCATGCTTGGTCGAAGGGGTTCATCAGCAATTCCACCGTTTGAGCGCTGCGCCCTTCGGTGTTAGTTTTCCGTCTTTACTGGTCGGTCCTTTGCTTCCACC
>Ga0208669_1000057_pt1 | contig 49574 bp, 56 predicted proteins | sample 21_taG_FD_184095 | JGI IMG/M metagenome (GOLD analysis project Ga0208669, IMG submission 184095) | Marine viral communities from the Subarctic Pacific Ocean - 21_ETSP_OMZ_AT15319 metaG (SPAdes) (version 2) | ecosystem: Environmental > Aquatic > Marine > Oceanic | place: Pacific Ocean | collected...
ATCATCATCTTTGTAGTACTCAGGATTCCATGACAAACAACCTCTATGTAAATTATCTTTTAAATCTATTGGATTGTCACTATCGTTAAAGAAATCACTTCGTATGTTTTGTTTCAACTCTTCATCAATTGTTCCCCAACCTGCCATTCCCATAAGGATGTACTCATCCTCTTGTGGTTTCAATCCAAGTCGTTGTGTCATAGCACTATACCATAATCCCAATGAGTTAGGATACTTTAAACTATATCTTTTTTCGAAATGACTACCCCAAGCATACCAAATTGTACAAGTTTCGAATTCACCTATTGCATCAATTACTACAATTGCCGATTCCTCATATGGACTTGTGTAGTATCCTGCTGCAGCATGAGATTGATGGTGTTGAACATAATGTATTGGTTTATTACCTATCCATTCTTTCAAATAATTTGATGGTAAATTTTTTGTGGATAAAACCTCACTATACTGACCAGCCTTTAATTGTCTTAATTTTTTTAAATATGGTCGTTCAAAGTATGCAACCTTATCAGGTTTTCCATACCTTAAACAATCTGCAATTAATTGTTTGTTTAAATCAGAATCGTTTTTAACCCCACTATATCTCTCGCTATGACCAGCAAATAGTACTTCACCATCTTGTATCATGGCTACAGCAGCGTCATGGTTTAATGCGTTTATTCCTAATATCTTCATATTCTTCTCGTTTTATTTATAGATAAATGGGTCTCTTTTTTTTATTTCTCTTAGTCTTTTTTTATACTCGTAGTGGAGTTTTAATTTTAACCAAATTTTCTTTAACCACTTCATATTATATCTCCTTCAATATGTGTTTTGCTATAACTTTAGCTCCTGATTTTATTATTGGTCTTTTACCTTGATTGGCTAAAACTAATAAATTTTCTTTTACATTGTTGTAATGATTCTTCATAAAATCTTCAAACATAACAACAAACTCATTTCTATATTCATCTGTAGAAATTGAAAATGATAACCCCTTACTACAAACTTCCTTTACATTAAAATTAACTTCAGGATTATCTCCCTCATTTACCAATAACAAAGGAACACCTGTAATTAAAGATTCTGTTATTGTGTTGTATCCTGCTCTTGCTACAATCACATCCACCTTTGGAATTAGGGAATGAACATTTTTCAGACCACTCACCAAAGTAATATTACCACTTGTACCTGCCTGTGGTGGTGCTAATTTATCCGACATAAAAAAATGATAATCATTTAATGATAAAAAATTTGAAAAATTATGTAAAATTATTTCAGATAAAGTAGATGTTCCATTATCCATTATCAATACATTGACTTTATTTGTTTTTGGAATATCTACATTATTAAAATTATTTATAATACAAGGAACATTTATCAAATTTGTTGAATACTTTGCTGTAATATCAGGTGGTGAAAATGGAGGCATATAAATTTTAGTTGATGATGAATAACATTTTTCAAATAAATTAATAGTTTCGGTTAGTTCAGGATAAACTCGTGAACAAAACCAACCCCAATCAAAGTGAAAAATTCCAAATGATGGAACATTATTTAATTTTGCAACTTCGTGTGCCTCTGGTACGGTATCCGATATGACAAAATCATAATCAAAGTTATCACATTCCTCTTCAACCACTCTGTTAAATATTTTTGGGTAGTTTTCAAAACATTTTTTTGTTTCATCTAAATCCAAATATCCAGTCAAGGTTTTAGTCGTTTTTATATTGTTAAATTTTTCTACATAGGTAACCGAATCTCCAAACTTTTCTTTTACAACATCTATTTTTTCTTGGGTCTGAATTGTAATATCCAAATCACTTCTTAACTTAAATAACTCTTTTATAACGGCCTCTTGTCGTACAACATGACCATACCCTTCATCTGATAAATATACTTTAATCTTCATTTTTAACATCTTTTACTATTTTATCATATTCCAAGAATTCTTGGTAATATCTTACAGTTCCATGTCTACCATCAATAAAATAAGGAATCTGTTTCCCTAAATGATTAACTATATCCTCTAAATTAAATGTAGTAGTCGCATCCTTGTTGGTTAATCCGTGCAAATTTGGATGCTCATTATTTCTAAACTTTGACAGGTCGGGTCCATCTAAAATAACAAAATCAACACCCTCAATATCTTTTATTGGGTGAACATATCCAACTCCATATGTTGCATATTTTCTATCTCTTCTTGTATATGTGATATCAACTAACTTTAAGTTATTATGTTCATTGAAACCTTTTTTTATGTGGTCGTCATACCAATATTCATCACTTTCATAACCAACTATCTTTCCACCATAGTCTAAATAATTAAGAAGTTTTGTAATTGCAAATGTACTTTGACCACCACCATATTCAACAATAAATTTTGGTTGATGTTCTACTATGTAATTAATTGCACCAAGATATTTACCTGAATTAACAAACACCTTTCCTATCCAGCTGTATTTATCGTTTTTTAAAAAAGTATCTAAAGTTTTCATAGATAATATATTTCTCCTACTTTTTCTTCCCTATCTTTATCAAAAGATGTATAGTAAAAATTTAAATAAAATTCTACTTTTTTTAATTTAGAATTCAAAACTAAAGTACAATACTTTCCATCTGAAAAGTAAGGTGAAAATCCATTAATGATATAATCATCTCCTTGTATGTATTTTGAAGGTGGTGTTGCATTAAAAAAACAAGGTACATCACTTTGTGACATAGTCATAAATAAAATTCTATGAGTTCCACCTTGTGGAAATCCTGTTCCGCAATTTTGTATTGGTTTTACGAGTCCAATATCTCTAATAGAACTGAAATTACCATATGACCAAGGTCGAAAATTACTACATGATTCCCAAATTTTATTTTGTTGAATTAGTTTTTTAGTTTGTAATAATCCGAGATGTTCGGTATAAGTATCTGGATAACAATTTTGACACTCACACCTCTCCTTATTCTCACAAGTTTTTGAGTATTTGTAACATATTTCTTCACTCCAAGAAGTCATGTAATCATCAAAGAATTTATATGGTAGTGGAATGTATAGTAATTTGTTACACTCGATAACATCTAAATTTCTTGTTGGTTTTGATGGTGGAATTAATGTATTTTCTATTTCAATTGGTTGAGTTTTATATGACCAATTAATTTTATCATTAGTTACATTTTCATAATTTTTAAGATACCTTTCCCAATATTGGTCTTTAGTAATTATTTCAAATGGTTTTAAGTCACTCCAAGCCTCAGTTAAAAAATTAACTCCATTGTATTTATACTTTTCCATTATTTTCCTTTTTGATTGCAAAAACATTTATGACCGAACCAAAATATGATGGTGACTTTTTATTAAAAAGATTTTTTAAAAAATAAAAATTATCCTTTAAAAAACTTGAATAAGGAGTACCAAAGTATGGATATTTACAGCATATCATTTTTAAGTTGTATTTTAATAAATACTTATTTATTGTTTCTTTACTAAAGTGATATATGTGCTCATCTATTAGATTTAATCTCCATCTTCTTTTATAAACTTTTGCAGCTAGACTATCTACATTTGGTATCGTACTTATTATTAACATTCCATTCTCAGAAAGTAACTCCCAAGACCTCTTAAAAAACTTATGTGGACTTGGTAAATGTTCTATTGTACCTCGTATGTGTATAATGTCAAACTTTCTTCCTTTAAAGTCTAATCCATTACAAAAATCACCACACCAAACTTTTTTTGCATGTTGTTCTGCTAATTCTATTACTTCCTTATTAAATTCTACACCAAATTTTTCAAAATAATTTGGTAGTGCCTGTAAAAACCCACCATCTCCTGCACCTACATCGAGAAAACTTAAGTTTTTTTCTTGAAAGTTTTTATATCTTTTGGTCAATTGTTTAATAATATCATTTATTTCTATATCGTACATTTTTAACCTATCACGATATCGTTTTCCATTTTCTTCCGTCTTCCGATTTTTGACATATGAAAGACCATAAAAATTTTCAAGAACTTTAAAAACAGGTCTATCGTGTTGATATACTAAACCACAAGAGCTACACTTTACTATTCTTGGTTCTTTCTTGTCCCACAGTTTAAAATTATTTGAGCCACATAAATCACAATTTACGATTTCTCTATCTTTACTTAAATTAATTTCTTTCACTTGTCAACCTTTTTTCTACTTCTTTAACATCCTCAATGTTATGTACATCAATATAATCTGTCATAAACACACCAACATGAATACTTAATGTTTTTTGAAATACAGTTTTTGTAGTCATAATTCTAAAACATCCATTTTGTAACATATCAGGATTAATTGACATGACTTCACAAATAGGGTGGTCATCATACAGTTTCTCTAAGAAAAATTCAATACCCTTGTCTAAATCAATTCCTTTAAATTCAGGACTATTTGATTGAAGTGATATTACAATATCTGGTTCATACCCCTCATCAATTAATTTCCTTGTCGTGTATTCAATTACATCCATTTTTTCAGTATGGTCATCCGATAACTCCAATGGTCTATCTTGAACCTCAATGTTGTTTTGAACACACAAGTCTTTAATTTCATTGTCCTCTGTTGAAACGACTATTCTATCAACATACTTTGATTTTTTAGTTTCATCTAAAACTTTTTTTATCATCGGTACACCATTTACTGGATATAAGGCCTTTCTTGGTAATCTTTTGGAACCACCCCTTGCTGGAATTATCGTTACAATTTTCACTATTTTCTGCCTATTAAAAAAGTTCTTTCTCTGTAAACCAAAACTTCAATATTGTCAAACTTACGGTCTCGTAAATACTTCAACCCATTATCAATGTTATGTTGAGGTTTACCTGGCTCAATAATTACCAGTTTATTATTTTCAATAAAATTTTCTAATTCTTTTAATATTCCATGACCATCATATTCTTCTCTAAATAGACCACTACCTGTACTCCATAAAATTGCATCAACCTCATCATATAAATGTTCACCAATACAATAATCAGAGTAGTCCTTATTTCTAATTGAGAAGTTAGAAACATCATAACCATTTTCTGTAAATACTTTTTGTGTAGTGGATGCCCTTTTACACGATAATTCATGTCTATCTAAGCCAATAACTTTTTTAAATTTTTGTGTTGCAACCATCGAGTGTAAACCGACATCACATCCCATATCTAACAATGTAAAATTGGAAACATCTTCAAGATTATTAATACACTCAACCATTCCCCAAAATCTTGGGTTGTAATTGGTATCGTACGCATATTGAAATATATCAGGATTGTTTAGTAAGGTATGTCGATTGCTACGGTGTATTTCTACAGGCCATCTCCACTTTGAAGAATCTTCAACTTTTTCCCATTTGGAATCTAATTCAGTAAAAATATTCTCTATATCATTTTCATTTATAATCATTGTAAACTTCCTATTCCACATTGGTATCCATCTTCTCTTTCATGTGGTGTATTTTTATCTAAACCTAACCAAGATGATTTTGCAGTATTTGGATAAATATTTTTATAGAACTCAGTAGTTCCAATTCTACCATCTATCAAATATTCAAAAGGTGTGTTGAAATGTTCTTTGAGTTTTAACATACTTGACGCAACATTAACCGAATGTTTTAATAAATCAGGCCCATCATCTAATACAAAATCAACAGACTCTATTTTGTTTAAGTCATAGTCATAATAACAACATTTTTTATCCGAAATGGTTTCAAATTTTAAAGGTACTAATTCCACTTGGTTATCACCACTCATCTTTTCATAGAATCCAATAGATTCGGTCATTTTATAAAAATCTTCACTATCCTCAAGTGTTATTAAACTCCCACCATAATCTAAATCTTCTAATAATGTTGATATTAATAATGTAGTAAATCCACTCCCATACTCAATTACACTCTTAGGTTTTTTGTCAATTATATACGCAGTTAAGTAAAGTGAGATTGTCATACCCACACTCGTACACCTACTTTTTGGTTCACCACTTCTACCTAAAGGGCCTACATTATTTTTATCACATGCTTCCCAAAAACCATAATACCACAAATCATAATATTTAGGATACTGACTTTGATAATATTCTTTTATTTCATCTTTTGATTTATCGTCATTTTTTATAAATTCAAAATAGTTCACTTAGAAAATCTCCCAGTCATCCATTTTCTTGATTCCTTTTCTACCTCTAAGTAATTATCACCATGACTTATATTTACCTGTTCTCTTAATCTAATATAATCTGATAAGTCTTTTAATTCGTGTGGTAATAATGCAAATTTATTATCACGACCAGGTAAACTTTGGTCGAGAGTAAAGTGTTTTTCTATAACATCTAAATCATATTCTAATGATATTTTTGTCACCTCAGCACCTTTTGTGTGGTCACTAAATCCAACCTTGTCACATATTTTCTTCAATGAATTGATTCTTGGTAAATTACAATTCTTTGGTTCAGTAGGATAAGAAGAAACACAATGAAGTAAATAATAGTCCGACTTATTCAAATATTTCAAAGACTCTTCCACTTCAGTTATGGACTTTGTACCAGTTGATATAAATAAGGTTTCAAAGTTGTCATCACAATACTCTAATAGTTCACGATTTGTTGATTCAAAACTTGCTATTTTTACAAATTTGTTTTGCACAGACTTTAATATTTTACAATCTTCAATTGAAAATGGAGTAGAAAAAAAATCTATTCCTACTTTATTAGAGTACTCGTACAATTCAAAGTGTTGTTCAGTTGTCAATTCGGCCTTTTTGTATATATCCAACCTACCATCGGTATCCCATGGCCCTTTTTTGAGCCTATCAACCGACCAAGTTTGAAACTTAACAAAGTTTGCTCCGTTTTCTTTTGATGATGAAATCATGTCTTTGGCTCTTTCCATATCACCCATATGATTCCAACCTATTTCTGATATTATTTTAGTCATTACTAATCCTTTCGTTTAATAAAATACGATTTGATTCGATAGATTTAGAAAAGTAATTGTCCGTCCACAAGTCTTTTCTCCTAACGACTTCAACAAACTCTGTCAATGAATTTTTTAAAGAATCATTGTAATATTCTCTTGATGATTCTAATTCTAATAAAGTTTGCTTATTTGGTTTTCTAAAAAAACCATTTTCGTCTGTCGTATTCCAATTTTCATATAAATTTATTATACCATCTTCTTGTTCTACTATGGCATTTTCAAATATCATATTTGAACGATTTATAAATGGTGTAACATATGATACAAATATATTTGTAGTACATCCATTTTTAAATTTCATATCAATTGTAACTGAATCTGCCAGTTTTGATTCAGTATAAGTTGATTTATTACTATTAATATTTTCACACTCTCCGAGTAACCAAATACACATATCAATATAATGTACTGCTACTGTTCCGTAAACACCCATTAATTTATTTGTTGATGTAAACCTCCAATTATCTTTAAATGTATCTTTAAATGCTAATCCATGCGAACTTACAAAATTAAAATGTACTGGTTTTCCAAAATCTCTTTCTTTTATTAAATTAGAAATATACGAAAACCTACGATTAAAATTAAAAAATATCTTACCCTTGATATTTGAATCTAACCCATCTAAGTACTCTAAATCATCTAAATTTATTGCTGGTGGTTTTTCACAAAAAATATATGATTGTGGTGATATATTTAAAATTTTTTTTATATACTCTACATGAGTGTCGTTTGGTGATGATATTAGTATTGCATCCGAACCAATTAAATTTGTAAAATTATCCGTGTGATGATTCCACATATAAGGATTGATTCCCATACTTTTTAAAATACCTTCTAATCTTGACGCATGATTTTTATAACCTATAATTGAAACCTTCATGACATTATACATCTCTTACAAGGTTCTATTTGTTTTCGTTCTTTTTCTAAATGTAATTTTCTCATCCAATTATAATATTTAGAATTCCATATTTCAGATATACTCATATCTTTAACATTCCATTTACTCAATAAAGATTTATAATCATAATCACATGGATTAACCTTACCATCAAACCAAACAAACATTCTTCTCCATAATTCTGTACAAGGAGTATCAACCCCACTCAATTCATTTTCATAAGAACTTTCCCAAGGTATGTAATTTGTAAATGCAACTAAATCAGAATATGATGACCACATATCAACCATATCATCTACATTTTGTACTTCATTTACCTTTACACCAGATATTCTCGTTACCAATCTTGATGTTGGATAATCCTTTTCTCTAATCTCATTGAACCTTTCAACATTCTTCAAGGTCTTTTCAAACTTACCATTCACCCTAAGTTTTTCATACAATTCCTTATCTGCTGCATCTATAGAAAATGCCATAGTTTGTACATCATTTGATAGTATCGTATGAATCATTTTGTCGGTAAATAATGAAGCATTACTATTAATCTTTACTGCCAAAAACTTACCATTCATATACTCTAACATCTCACCGAGTTGCTTATGTAATGTTGGTTCACCTCGTGATGCAAGAGTTATGGATTCCACATTTCCCTCAAGTTCATCAATCACTTCTTTGAATAAATCTAAATCCATGTAACCCATATAACCAGACTTTTTATCTGTAAAAGTTTTGTCTGCCTGAAAACAAAATACACATCTAAAATTACAAATAGATACAGGTTCTATCTGAACACAAGGTGGGTAATCATCAAATTTTTTCAGTATAGGATATAAATTGTATTTGTACCTATAAACAAGATACCTAAATAATTCCCAATCATGGATACTTTCGAGTTCAACTAATTCGTGACCTGATAAAACATACTCATCTTTAGCATTTGGTATACCTTCTAATTTGTGTTTATAACCATTAATAATTTTTGAAACTATTTCGGTGTGGTTATCAGATAAATCTTTAAAGTATGGAGTATTCGTCATTCTCAATATTCTATTATATACGGCAGTATCTTCCTTTGTAAATGCAGAAATACCAATATTTTCCTGATTAAAACCTTTTTGTTTTATCTTTGGTCTGATTGTAATTAATTCACTACTCATTGCTAAATTTTTCTATTGTCCAGTTGTAAGATTTTTTTTGTGCCTCTATGGTCATACCACCAATATGAGGTGTGATAATTACATTATTATTTGGATTGATTGAGAACTCTACCAATTTACTATTCTGTATGTCATCGAATTCATCTTTAATTACATCCGTCCCATAACCTTTTAGGTGTCCACTTTCAATTGATTTTATTATAGCATCCTCATCAACTAATTCACCTCGTGATGTATTTATTAAATAACTACCTTGTTTCATCTTTGACAGAAATTCATAATCTACCATATCACGAGTTTCATCGGTAACATGAATATGTAAAAAAACTACATCTGATTTTTTAAGTAGTTCGTCTAATGGTACACCTCTTGCCGTTGTGATTCTTTCATAAGGGTCTGATGCCAATAACTTAACACCCCAACCATAAAACAAATCACACATGATTTTACCGAGTCTACCATAACCAACTATACCGACTGTTTTACCCTTGACTTCGTTTCCCAAAAATGGTTCCCAATCCCAATTACCATCCTTTACAGAATGAGAAGACTTTGGTATATTTCTCATCAATGACATCATCAAACCAAATGCTAATTCTGATGTCGAGGGTATGTTGTTTATCAATTCGTAATCTTGTTTTAAAGACCAAATTTCTATATCATTGTTTTCACAATAATTTAAATCAATATGATTTGTACCAGTTGATATGGTATTGATAACTTTAATATTACTTAATTTTAAAACATCCTCCCCCAATATAAAGTTTTGTTTATTTGCCCCTACAAGTAGATATTTTGCATCACTATTTTTTAAAAGAGTCTTAAGTTTTTCTTTTGTAATGTATGGTTCATATATTACTTCACCATAAGATTTTAACTTATCATATAGACCATCAATGTGTTTGATTGGTGTGATGCATATTATTTTCATATTATTTTATTTTTCAGAATATAATCATACAGATGATTTCCCCACTCTATATGTGATATATCTGTTGGATGTCTGGTCTCAAAATGTGGCCTCTTAAACCAAGTTGTGTTAAACTTATCTTCAATATACTCCTTAAAATGTCCTTTAAAATTACGATTGTAAATACGATTTAAATCGATATATTTATATAATGCAGAAGTTTTTAAATCTTCATCCATATCATCAAATGCACTAAAAAATAAATAAGGTATGTTTTTATTTTTACAAAAATTTTGAAGATTTATTACATTCATAATTGTTTTATATATTACATTATCACAAAATTTGTATCCTCTATCATCTTTACTTATAAAATCGTCAGCATGTAACCTTGTACATTCCCAGTGATTTGGTTTGTATTCATTCCAAGTTTCATATCTCAATACCGAAGATAAACCTATAACAACAAATAAATCTTTTTTTCCCAAAGATTCTAAATACTCGATAGAGTTGATGGTGGTTCTAAAAATTCTATCATTACTAACTCCTAACTTACCACAATTCCAAGTTTCAACTCCGAGCCTTTTTCCTAATACTTTAGGCCATATCTGACTATCATAAAACTTATACAATTTAATCGTAGTTATTTCCTTACCTTTAGGTATATGTGTGAATAGATTACCAAATTCAGGTATTATATCATACCAATCTAATGATTTTGTAGCCTCCCAATTTACATCTTGTGCTGGTGAATCACCTTGTGTCCAACTATCACCATTTGTTAGTAATATCATCGTGTGTCAATTTCTCCTTTATCATAAACCTTTTTACTTAACAAATTACCATCTTCATCCCATGCATACCATTCACCTACTTTTAAATTTTTTTCGTGCCACCCTTCATACTTCTTTTTACCATTCTGATACCAAGTAGTCTCCCTTCCATTCCATTGATTCTTTTGGTAGTTTTGCTCTCTCATTATCTGTCCATCTTCATACCACATAGTCATCAATCCTTGTAAAAGACCTTCTCCACTACTATCTCTGTCGTTAAAGATTGAAAAGTTCCTTTCTTTATATTTCTGTCCATTTTCCCAAAAAATAGTGTGTTTTCCGCAAGGTAATCCATGTTTCCAATTCTTAATTTCTTTTATACTTCCATCTCTCCAATAAGAAGTCCACTCTCCATCTTTTTTATTATTTTTATCGAAGTTTCCCTCTTGTCTCTTTTTCCCATTCCAATGCCAATCAACATAATTACCTTGAATTTCTGTTCGTGGAAACTCATCATTTAAAATCCAAATATTGGGTGTAGCAAAATGTATCTTTTTCCAATCCTCGTGTTCACAATTGATAATGGCAACTTTATCATCTTCCGTTTTAGTTAAGGCAATATCATTTCTTACGAGATATAAAAATTCGTAAGGGTCTCTGTCAAAGGTAGAAATGATGCTTTTGTCAATCCAAATTGCAAAACCTTTAAAATTATTTTTTTCTGCAATTTTTTGATATTCTAATTTTTGACCATCCCAATGTTCAAAGTATCGGTCTCGAACTTCAAACCTATACTCATCAAAAAGATTATTTTTTAGAACATCATCATCGAGGTCTCTTAACTTACCAAAAAATTCTTCAATTTTACCATATAATATTTCTTCACTTTCATTGTGAAACTTTGGCCTGTGTGCATACATATAATCACGAATGGCAACTAAATCAACTGGACTGTGTACTCCGTGTCGGTCTTTAAAGTTTTTATCCAATAATTTATTTCTATTTTTAAGTAAATAAGATTCTACCCTACCTTTCTCTTCGTCATTAGAATATACGGTCAATGGTGCATTTGTTAAAATATTAGATATATTGTAATTATCAGAAAAGGCGTCTGACTGAAATGTCTCTGTTTTTAAAAATTTTTGTTTCTTATCACGGATTATCTCACCACCAAAATCAACCTTTTTAATTTCAAAACACTTCAAAACATTACATTCGGTTTGTGTATGATATTTCATATTATTTTTGTATGAATCATCGGGTCCTTCACTCGTAAAATTATATACTAAATCTTCATCAGTTTCAAAATTTGTAGTAAAATAATCAACAAGATTATTGAAATCTTTAATCTCTGTAATATTATCATTCATATTTAATGTCATATTTGAGTAATGAACTTTATTGATATATAAAAATAATTTTTTACTATTACTTCTCAAAAATGCATGTGCAGCACCTCTTGTGGCTCCAGGATGACATACCATTTCAAAATTCTTACAAGAACCAATACCATCTAAATCAAATGTTACTTTATCTTTTTTAGGTTTGATTGAAAAGTGAATTGGGTTATTCATAACACCATCAAACTCAATTAATTGTTGAGTTAGATATCTTCTTTGTCTTATTGTATATGGATTATCTTTATTAAATGCATATTCTAATATTCTAAAAAGGTTATTTTTTTCTTTTGCCATTGTGTTGAAAAGTCCATATTCTTCACATAACCACTTATATCTAATTTTAATATTATTATCTGGATTCCAAATACTTTCTGATTGATTGGTTGAGGTGTTATCAATTGTACTGAAAGCGTTAGAGGTTTCGGCATTAAAAAATTGCCATGGAAAATCTGTTACATAGAATAATTTGTGAGTATCGAAAAATTTTTCTAAATATGGTATTGATTTAGGATTTATAATTTTATTAGACATTTAATAACCTCTTTACAAATGGCGTATTATAAATTTTAGGTTGAATGACGAATCTACACCAATTCTTTCTGTCATCATGTGGAACTTCACAAAATTTTACTAATACATTGTATTGATTAAAAATCTCTATGGTATCTGTATTATCTTTTTTGTTATTAAAGTGAATCCAATTACAATTCGAATCTATAACATCAAAATTACCACCCAATAAAGATATGATTTTATTTTTTTCTTTTTTAACATTGTTAATATAATCATCTACAACAGAATAGTTATCAATTAAAAATTCACAATACTTCATTGATACACCTGATATTTCATACATCTGTCTAAACTTAGATACTAATTCAATATTTTCTTTGTTTGAAAAAACCATTCCAACTCTACAACCTGCTGCACCAAACCCTTTACTAAAGGTTCTTGTAATAAATAGATTAGAATAGTTTTTTAACTCATTTATTACGCTATTGTAATCACTAAACTCTATATATGCCTCATCAATTAATACAGATACATTCTGTTCTAATATTTTTCGTATTTCATCAAATGATTTATAATCACCTATAGGACTATTTGGGTTTGCAAGTATGACTAAATCCGTGTCAGGTGTTATGTTGGATAATATTTTTTCTGTTGATATTGTATAGTCTTTTTCATAAGGTATTTCAATATAATCACATCGGTATAATTCACTATATACTTTATACATAGGAAATGATGGAGTTGAAGTTATCACCTTACCACCATCCGTAAATGATTCAAATATTGACTTTATACCCACATCAGAACCTGCACATAAAAAAACCTCATCACTATTTACTTTGTAAAAGTTACACAATTTTTCTTTAAATTTTTGTGTATTTGGATAGTAAAAAAAATCTTCTTGATTAATACTTTGTAAAAATTTTTGAAATCCAGGTATGTATGTGGTTCTTTCACTTTGATTTAAAACATAATCATATTGGGATTTATCATCAGTATCAAATTTTCTTTCTATTCGTGATAACCATTGTTTCTTATTCATAAATTACATCTTCCAAAATTTCTTTTTTAATCTTTGTGTTGTTATTAGGATTCCACAACTTTCTATACACTTCAACTCCGATACCTGACCTATGGTAATTTACCATCTGTGAAAACTCTGAACAATAATCTTCTAACGCATTTGCGTCAATAATCATGCCACTATCGGTTGCCTTAACAAACTTACATCCATTCGTATAATTCATTATGTAAAAGAAATCACCAGAATGAACCTCACCATCATTATGATAAATCATATCTTGGTTTAAATTCTTTAATATTATTTTTGACATATACATAATGTCTGTCCTTAAAAATAAGTATAAGTCATATTTTTTATCATGGTCAATTAATTCCCAAGCTCGTTTGTGAGTAACCACTCGTGATAACATGGGTTTCTTAATAAATGGTTTTTCAAATCTTGATGCAATAGGATTGTATAAATTTTTTATTTTATCAACAATATCATTATCAGTATACCAACAATTCATGTAAATGTCAAAGTCACAATCATCATTACAATCAATAACATTTTTATTAAAATATTTGAAACAAGGTTCTATATATCGGTAATCTTTCAATATTTTATCGATAAAAATACCACCCACAAATATAATACATACCTTCACTAATCTACACCTTACTGATAGTTTTTCTTAATGTATCATACCATTCACCTGTTGCTTTATTATTTAAGCTTAATATATTTTTGGTGATGTCACCATATGATTTACAATTCTTAAATATGTCTAACATATTCGGTCTGATGAGGCAACTATTTACTTTGATTGGAAATTTTTTTACTGAGATATCAGACTCGTATAAAAACTCATCAGGATGTCCATGAACATTTGGTAACAAACCTAATTGTATTTTTTTATAAAATTCTTTGATAAATTGAAATACAGGTTTAGCTCCACCGTAAAAAAATAAATCTCCAAAATCAAATTTTATACCATCTGATAAACCATTCATCGTATACAATGAATTAGTATCTACATTACTAAATAATGAATCATCAAATATTTCAAATCCGTCTATTCTTTTTACTATAATCATATCGTATTTTTTACCAGTATCTTTACACATATCAACACATAAACTTAAATGTTGATAAATTTTTGTAGTAAATCTACTCAATCTATCTTTATCTTTTCGGAGTAAAATTGAGGCATCAGGTAAATATTTTTTAATTTTATCCTCTGTGACAAAGTGTTCTACATCATATGTTCTAAGTTCACATTTTTCTCTACTATAATCCCAAGATGATACATAATAATCTGGTTTAAGAGAATTAAATTTATCCTTGTATATTTCTACGGCAAGTTCAAACTGTCTATATTCACCATACAGAAATATTGCTACATTCATTTAAAAAAATCCGTATCACTAATACCCTTGTCATCAATAAAAAAATCTGCATCATGTATTTTAAATGCTAATTCATGATACTTACATCCCCATAATTTTAATTGTTCTTCTGTAATTACACGATAGTATGTTTCACCCCTACCACTCTTTAATCCACGAGCAGTCATATACACAATAGTATGACCATTATCATACAAGTCATTTATCTTTTTGATTCTATCTGTATATGGTTGTCTACCAACGACATCACCCTCTTCTCTACAAATAGTTCCATCTATATCAACTACATATTTCATCGAAATACCCTTTATTCTTTAAAAATTTATATATATTTTTACCACTCTCTTCATGAGATTTTTTACCAGCATGTTTATCTACATCACTAACTGTATCAATAAATCTCATTACTCCATCGGGTAAAAAGTTTAGCTCCTCATTGTAATCATCGAGTAAATTATTATAAAGTGGTTTAATGTGTAACAATTTTATGTCCATAACCTTGGCCACATTTTCAACAAGTAAATAACAATTATAATACCAATTATAAATATCTTGTTCATCCGTTGAAATGTATTTTATATACGATTTAGTAACTATATCATCTTTCCCCTTTATACTATCAAATACATTTGTAATTTTATTAAATATAAAAGACCTACTGAAATTAGGCCACCAAAATATTGCAATATTAGGTTTTAACTTTGGTGCCCATTCATTAAAAATAATTTTACAATGGTCTGGTCCTCTACCAGGTAAACCTAAATTCCAATTTGAAACTTTAATATTATAATCTTTTTCTATTTCTGATTTAATAATAAAATCAAACACCTCATTTTGTTCAAGTCCAGAACCATATGCATTACTACACCCCAAAGTCATAATATTAAAATCGGATGGTTTAGAAATGGGCCTAAATGAACCAAAGGAGTTAGAAAACTTTTTGGACATTAATTTTTTAATACTATTGTTCATTGTGAATCCTTTTTTTCTAACTTCACATTGAATCCCAAATTCTTACATACAACTCCTTGATTTATCATGAATATCGTAAAAATTTTCTCACTTGGAAATGGATTTGTGTACATTTTTTTAGTAAAAATTTCTTTGGTTTTTTCTATGTTATTTAATTTATTCAAATTCTTTTTAACATCTTCTTTAAATGTTTTCCAATTATTAATATACTGGTTAGGATAATTCAACCAATGAAATCTTACAGAATCCAAATCCGATTTCAAAATTGTATCATAATCTAATTTTAGATATTCATTATCTCTGTGTATGTAAAAAATAATGTCCTCATATAAATCGGTTTTAAACATAGTATTTGGTTCACCATACCATAACCAATCTTTGAAGATATACAAAGTATCCCTTTCAATCACCTTGTCTTCTAAAAACCCCTTCAATGTATCTATGTTATGTACTAAATCAGTTCGTGTTCTGATTATAACATCATAACCACTCAAATTTTTTTTTAATAATTTTGTATACCTAAACCATTGTACTATTCTATGCATATTAGATGAATAATTTTCAAGATATTTTTTATATCTTCTTTCGTCACCACCCTTAAATGATTCAAAAGACCATCTAATTGGATATTCTCTACTCATTTTATATCGTACATCATCTAAATATTTTTTATCAGAGTGTATAAATACATCACAATCTTCATATAAATTTTTTACATTGTGTATGTCTCTCAACTCACCTGGTATTAATACCGCAACTTTCATCTTTCAATCAATTCAAATTCTTTATATAAATCACTTGGTAAATTTTGTATGTTTTGTTTGAAATATTCAAATTTACTCACATCATATTTTTTACCATAAAATTTTTCGTTTTTAATATCAATGTAAAACATATAAAATATTTCACTATCATCAAATCGGTGGTGTGCGAAATTATTAGGTTGTATGTAACAATACCAATTTTCTTTTAATATTTTCATACCCTTTTTACCTTTAGTCTTATCAAATGGAATTTTGACAAAAATAGGTAAAGTTTTCCAACCAAGCACTGAACCATAAAATAAATTGTGAGATGAACCTTTAAATAATGTATATGGTCTATCTATAACAGTAACAGTCAATCTCCCATATTTTTTAAAAGAACCATATAAATCTACGAATGAATTTGAAATCCAAGTATACTCCTCATCTTCAAATTCAGGATATCTCTCATTGTACTCCTTAACCAAATTAAAGTAATTTTTCTTTGTCCACTCATTCCCATTTCGTAAAGATAGGTCATTCATCGTATTAATAAAACTCATTAAAACATCATAGTCAAATTTACCATAAGTTGTATTTTTGACATCCTTAGAAAACCACCAAATTGGAAAATCTAAATATATGATATGTTCCTCTACTGAAATACTCCTTGATTCTGATTGTGTAACAAAAGTAGAGTATGGTGGGTCATTTTTATTCATCCAACTATATCTATTTTGATAATCGGCTATTCCCCAAATCATACCTTTTGGATTATCATACCATCTAACTACAGGTCTTTCAAATTTTGTTTTAGTTTGCCAAAGATAATTACTTTCAACTCTCCAATCATCAAATTTAGTTTTCAAATATTCTAAATTTTTAAAATCAATATACGAATAATAACCCATAGTGGTTATATCAAATGGTTTAAAAATAAAAAATGGACTACCCTTATCTGGTTTATTCATATTGACTCTCACCTATATATTCTGTTTTCCATTCTTTAAAATTGTCATGATTTATTTTCTTTAACTCGTACCTTATAGTTGGAGTCAAATAAAAAATTAATTTTTTCTTACCCCTATCCACATCAATCATTAAAAATGAATATTCACCATCTATTTTTTTGAAATCGGAGTGTGCTGAAAAAATAAAATATCTTTCGTTGTTTTCCATTGGAATTGGTAATATGATTGGTACATCTGATTGTGCGTAGGCTGGCATAATAAGTCTGTGCAATCCTTGTCCCGCTATAAAATGACCTCCGTTGGCAGCAAAAGATGGAAACAGCAATCCCTTCCGTTTTACTGAACTATACGCGTGAATTGGAAACTCAAAATTCCAATCAGAATATAACTTGTCATACTTATCTATTATTTTATTTACCTTCTCGGTGTCATTCCAAGGATGTGCGTGTTGTTTTTTAAGTTCTCCACCATTGGTCTCAACCTCTTTGATAAACTTTTTAATAATATAAATTCCATTTTTTGGTAATACTTCTCTATAAAACTTTTCGTTTAAACTTACTAAATTTTCACTTATAACTTGATGTGGTATTTCTAAATAAATTTTTGTTCTTGATTGTTTTTTACTATCCACGGCCTCAAAATATTTTTTCCAATCCCAAGTACCGAAACCTGGCGTAACCTTTCCATCTCTCAGTTGAAAGTTTATTCTATCATCAATCTTATATTGAGTATCATAATTTCTTTTATAAGGTACACTACCGTATGTATTATTTGGAAAAAATTTTATAATCTGCTTATCATCATCATTCAGATTCACACTTTTATGATTGAATTTTTCATGTAATTTTCTAACTTCAGAATGTTTTACCTGTTCATTATTGATTTTCAAAAAATAATGACCACTCTTCTGTTGCTCTTCACATTCATCAAAACTCTCAATGGTTTTCTTTTGTCTGTCGAGAACATCGTGTATATCTAATAAATCAAATGGTTTCAAATCATCAAAATGTGGTTTCCAATATTTTACTCCAAACCATTTTCCCAATGTTCCTCTTGGTTTTTCAAAAACCCTCTTCATACCTCACATACCAAATTATCTTTTATAAAAAACTTTAATTTTTTATTTTTAACATCAACATTCATTCGTAGTGATTCTCCACCAAAAAATTTTGGTGTGATTACATCATAAACTATATCTGTATTTAAATCCATATTAGGATATTGTAAGAATATGGGAACATCACTTTTGGATTTTGCCAATAAAACACTTCTATGAGTACCTCTTTTTAACATACGATATTTGTCATTATAACATATTGGATAAATAATACCTTCTTTCTTTAGGTTTCTATACAACCCAACATCAAAATCCATTCTCCACTTAAATTCGTTATGGGTTTCAAAATAATCCTCAAATGATGATTTAGTTGGATATCGAATATCAAAATCATCCCTTATTTTTCTCCAATTCCTTTCATCCCATTCTAATTCTGTAGACTCAACCTCATCAATAAACTCTCTCACAATAGTGACATCAGGATTATCATGCATACAAGTCATGTGGTTGTTTATAAGTTCGTATGGTAGTTTGAAATGTATAAAATGTGTCCATGCTTTTTTATATCCTTGCATATCCATAGAGATAACATCGGCCTTTGTCTTGACTAACTTTTCACCATTAGGTGCAACATTAAAATAAACAGGATCGTATCCATCCCAAAAACCACCTTCTTCTATTTCTTCAACATCTGAATTAATTGGTCGTTCATTCCACCCACCAAGCCTTTCAGTACCATTATCATTCAATAAATTATGATTTTTTAAATATAAAGAAACGACATCATCATATGATAAAATATCAAATGATTTAAGGTGATTAAATGTATCAAAATAATAGTTAACCTTCATGTGTAATCCACCTTCTATACTCTCTTTCATTAAATATTTCCTTATCAGATTCAATCCAATTAAAACCCTCTTCCCATGTCCAAACGGAAGAGCATATTAACTTTTGGAATTTGTAAATATCTTCTCTTTTTTTTCTTCCATTACCTGCCGATTTATATGTCCAATCTTCACCTAAGTCATCATCCCAAGTAATACATTTTCCATTTCGAACTCCACCTCTCATACTTCTCTCAAACTTTTTCTGTCCATTTTCATACCAATATGTCCATTTCCCATTCAACACACCATCTATATAAGTTCTTTTTTGCTTTAACATTCCACTTGGCCACCATCCAAATGCAACTCCGTCAACTTTTCCGTCTACATAATACCATTGATATCTTGGACTCAAACCCTCATCAGGATCTAATGTGAGTCCACCTAAGTGCCAAGAGTCTTCTATCAAATCTTTCCAATATACTCTAAACCAACCATTTTGAGGATGATTTTCTTCAATCCAATTTATTGCACCATTATTGTCTCCACCCTTTTCTAATAATGCCATTAGTCTTTCTCCTCATAAAGTTTCTTTCTTCGTCGCGGATGAAATAAATTAGTATATACTTTACTATGTAAATTTGTTTTCATACAAATATAACCTGGTAAGGTATGATGTCCTGCATAAAAACTCTGAGATTCTTGTAAATAACAATGTAAGAATCCATTACAAAATAAATTAATTGATTCTTCCGTACCCATAACAAGTAAATCACTACACACCCTTGTTATTGATTTGGTTTCTCCACCTAATCTATTTTCTATGCCATCTGTAAAGATTGTAAAAATAGATTGTGAAAATTCTTCCCAGCTTGAAGAAAGTTGTTTTGCCTGTCCCATTCCATTTTTTACATAATAAACATCAGGCCTTGTTAAAATTATAAAATCGTATTGAACATTATTTTCCTTCTGATATAATCTTCTATATCTACTACCCCAATACTGTAAATAGGAATATGGCAATAAACTAATTGGTTGTTGTTTTCGTGACCAATTCCCATTTTCTTTTGAATTCTCTATAATAATATCTTTGTTGATAGGAATCAAATTACTCGTTGTAAAAATATCATAATTAAGTTTTCGTGTATACTCATCTTCCCAACCACATATGTGCAAATCAACATCAAATCCTTCCTTTTTAAGTGATGACTTGAGTTCGAACCAATCATTGTATGATTTATCCCAATATCTGATTTGTCCTGATAATTGTATTGCTATCTTATTCATTTTTGTTTATGTGAGCGTACAACATATTTGATAATTTTAAGTGTTCATCTTTGTTTGGGTGTCCTTTTTTACAAGTCCACCTATCCTTTTTGTTATTTTTATGATTGAAAGAAAAAAAATTTATTTCGTCTTTACAAAATAAATGGTCACCGATAGAGTTAAAAAATATAATGTCAGCATCATTTTTTTCTGCATATCCATTTAGTCCTAAAACATTATTGTTCAATTTTATAATCTCTTTTTCTTCACCTAAAAAAAACTTTATGTAATAGTGAAAGAAATTGTGTAATTCACGAGTATCTAATATATTCTCAAAGTACTTTTTATTTATTTTTTCCATGTATTGTGACTTGCGAACAGGAGGAAACCAATTTAAATGTAAATGACCTATATGTTGTTTAGTAATATTTGACCACCAATCCATTCTGAATAATTCTGTCAAACCTATTATTATCAGAGTATCTTTACATTTCTTTCGATTATTCCTAATCCAATCAAAAGTAGTTCTGAATGTTTGACCATTCGAACCACCACTTGTTCCAAAATTAATCTCCTCACATCCCAATCTGTCTGATAATAACTTTGAAAATCTTTGTTCAGGTTCATTTTCTAATTCATCACCTTTCACAAAACTACAACCATTTGCAAGTAAGTATTTATACCTCTTCATTTAAATACTCGTATAATATATCCGACAATATCTTATGGTCGTCCCCAATCGGATGATTTCCCTTATATGAATCATTGTAAGAGGAAATAAATTTTCTCCAAGTATTATATCCACCTATCATTAGTTCTTCTAACCCATCAATTTTTGTTGTATATCTTCTATCATACCTTGACATGGCGGTAAAAAAAATAAATCTACCACCATTTACTTTGATGTAGGAATCTAATAATATTAATTGTCTATTTAAATTATTTAATAAAGGAACATCACTTGTTAAATATTTTAAATCTAATTCAGCGTATTTTTTAACATCCTCTTCAGGCATACTAAGTTTTATTGATGGATTAGCACCACCAGTTTGTCCCTCATATAATTCAGGTACAGATATAGCTCTATATCTTTGATTTACATTAGAATATAAATCTTTTCTATAAAGTTCAGTCAATCCGATGATGAATAAAGATTCTTTTACTTTATCTTGATTATTTTGTATCCATTCAAAAGTCGTCCTAAATGCTCTATCATTAGAACCACCACTTTTAGCAATATTTATCTCTTCACATTTTAATTTGTCGGACAATAATTTAGAAAATCTTTCTTTTTCTACATCATCACATCCGCATCCAAAACTAAAACTACAACCATTTACGACTAAATATTTATAATTTTTCATAAATACTCTTGACTATTTCTAAATCTTCTTCCGTATCAACATCTAATAATTCAATTTCATCGAAATCGACAACATAAGGATGTGGATTATTTTTTACTGATGGAAAATAGTTGTGTTCTTTTAACATATAATCCTTTTTATAGCAAACCAAACTATGAGTTGCTGCGTATAAGTATGGCCCATCAGTAGTTGAAAGTCTATCTTTACCAAAAAAATTGACTGGGTTATTGTCCTTGTCCCAAAAAAAGTTTCTGACTTGATGAACACTCATTGCACTTTCATATTCACAACTCCTAAACCAATCAATCATTTTTTGTAATTTTTCTACTTTCAAAAAAGGTTGGCAAGGGTTAAACATAACAATGTAATCGGATTCTACCTTTTCAAGATGTCGGTAAAAAACTCCAAGAGGTGCATTTCCTTTTTTAACGGAATCATATTCCCTATCTAATATTTCAACACCATCTACAACCCTATCCTTTAATTCTTGTTCGTGTACGGCTAAGTATTTTTCCTCTACATTTTTAAGTTTAGATATATTATTGATTGCAACATCTATTAAAGTTTTACCATCACCTAAATCTCTCAAGTGTTTTTTAGGTACTCGTGTACTTTCTAATCTCGCATGTATAACTACTGCTAATGTTTTCATAATTCTAACCAATGTTTACTTTTTTTAATTCCCTTCCAAAAGGGTTGACTAATATAAATGTAGTAGGAAAGCCATTCTTTATTAAAAATAAAACCTTTTCTCTCTTCCCAAATCTCATCTGTTAGATATTCAAGTATTACTCTCTTTACATCATTAACATTTTCACCACTACCAACATTATAAAATGGTATTTCAGTATCAGAATAACCTAAATGTTGTGGTAGGTGAGAAGTCATTTTTTTTAAATCAAAAAATTTTACCCTACATCCATTCCAATCATTATTGTGAAGTATTTCTTCTAAAAAAACTTTCATCGTTTCATTTCTAAAATATTCAAATCTTGGATGATATTTAAAATCTTCGTGTAAAAATAATCTGACATCATTTACTGTTATAGATTCACCATTATGTTGATTCGGTAAATGTTTACTGATATATTCTAATAGTTCACTTTTTGCCCGCTCTCTTTCATCTCGTATGGGAAAATACACCACTACATCCTTATTATAATGATTTACAAATTTCTCTACTGCATCTTTTCCATGTTTAACTACATCCTCATTATGTAGTTTCCAATTATCATTGTGGATTGCAACTTGTTTAAGTGACTGACTCGCATTTTTTGCAAGGCCGATTATTCTAACATTATCTCTTTTTATATATCGTGTACTCATACCATAACCTCTTTACAAAAAACCTTAAAATCTAACTGATAATAATTATCCCATTTATTAATTTTGTCGTAATTTTTACCCAAACTATCCAAATCCAAATCATTCCAATCATCCAATAAAACAATTGGAAATATTTTAGAAAAATATTCGGTTAAAATACTTCGTTCACAAATAGGAATTACCTTTAAGTAAAAACACTCCCACATTCTATGACAATCAATTCCGTTTCCTTTAGGACTTATAGAGTACTTATAAGTTCCTAATTTTTTTAGGTAACTTTCATAATCCATATTTGGTATAAACTCAATACCTTTTTTAATCATAGAATCATAACAATAGACCCTATTATTCTCTTCTCTCAATCCACCTTCTTTTTGAAAATTAAAGTGAACAAGATTGTCTTTTTGTAAATTTACTTGTAAAACTTTCTCCCATATACTCAAATCACCCCACTTCCAGCAACTATTTGCCACTCCAATCGGTAAAGGTATTACATCACCATGTACAACATCCATATTCTGTGTATAGATTTTTTTACAATTTGGTATATCTAAATACTTTAATTGTCTTTCATAAAATCTTTGGTCTGAATTATGTAAGATTAACTTAAATGGATTTTTAAATTGATGTAACTTTTCATATAATTTCAAATCAATAAGTTTTTGTTTTGTCGCAGATACAAATCCACTATTACAATATACCATTTCTTGATTATCAAAGTTAGTAAAATTAAAATTTTCAATATCTAAATATTTTTGTGATTGTGTTGTACCCTTTAATTCTATTTGAGAATCAAATTCTCTACTAATATAATGGTCACATAATTGTTGAATTTTCTCACCAGTAATTATATTCATTAATTTTGTACATACTCTAAAATTGGTGTTAATTCTTTATAAGAACAATTTTTACAATGTGATGTTGGCTTATTTGTCGTACATCCTTTTTTTACCTTTTGGTATGCATCTTCCTTTCTTATTTCATCAATAGAGTTTTCAAATAAATTACCAAATGGTTTTGCACCAGTATTCATACAACACATTTTGACATGACCTTCTACTGTAGTATACAATCCCTCTTTAACCCAAAAACAATCTTCATAATCCCATTTGGATTTACCCATTATATTACCACCCCAATTTTTTTTCAAATAATAAAGGTCATCTGAATCGTAACCTGATGTTGCAATATCATTTTTAATACTTGAATCCTCATCCCAAATTTGTGCTATGTTTAACCTTAACATTCCTAAGTTGTTCTCTTGTCTTAGCTTGTCGACCTTTTCAATATCGTAAATGTTATACGCATTTACAACATAGTTCACCACCACATCACAATCATAACGATTGATTGTTTCAAAATCTTTCAAAAATTTTATTAGTTTACTCCATTTAGCAGGTGCCCTATCTCGTTCATAACTCTCACCCCAACCATCAATAGAAAAATACAACACATCAATGTACTTCATACACTCTTGAAATTTTCTTCTAAACTCCAATCCCTCTTTAATATTATACTGACAATTAGTTGCAACAATAAGTTTTGAATTGGGGAATGTTTCCTTAAACATTCTACACACTTCATCGAATTGTGGATGTAACATTGGTTCACCCATACCCATAAGTTTTGCTTCTTCTATTGGGTGATGTTTTATACCATTAAGCAGCTTACCCCAATCCTCTAAACTCATATGTTTTAATGGGCCAATAACATCCATTCGATTACAAAAACTACAATCTAAATTACAATAATTTGTAGTTTCTAAGTATGCATATGTTATTGGATTATTCATAATCTCCAAAGCCTCATTTGCGTATTAATTGACCTTGTCAATAAATTTGTTTTCATACAAGTCATGGCGGGATATGTGTGATTTGTTGATATAAAACTTTTTGAATCCTGTAAGTAAGAATATAAAAATCCATTACAATACAAGTTTACTGACTCTTCTGTTCCCAAACACATAAAGTCATTACATAATCTTGAAGGATGGTGTGGTTTATACCCCACACTATTTGTTACTCCATGAGGTATAAATATTGTACATTTTGATTCAATTATTTCTTGTTTCTTTTTTTGTAGAAATTCTACAATATCACATTTAAACCATAAATCTGGTCTTGCCACCATTACAAAATCGTATTGAACATTATTTTCCTTCTGATATAATCTTCTATATCTACTACCCCAATATTGTTGATATGAAAGTGGCATTAACTCAATTGGTATTTCTTGTGCCCTTCTCATCATCGTTTTTTTAGTGTTTATTTCATATCCATCATATAGTAAATCCATATTTATTGGAATTAAATTGTATGTTGTAAAAGAACTAAAGTCAAGGGATTTAGTGTAACTATCTCTCCAACTACAAATATGAACATCAACATCAAATCCAGATTGTTCTAACTTAGATTTAAGTTCCGTCCAATATTCATATGATTGTTCCCAAAATCTTACTTGTCCTGAAAGTTGTAATGCTATTTTCATAATTTTACCGTGTGTATGTTCATCATAGAAAGATAACACAAAAACTTGTCCTCTACTTCAGAGTAATTGTTGTATTCTAATATATCCCATAACTTTTTGGTTATGTTTGATATTATGTCAAATGTTAAAGAATCGGAATACCAATTCCATATACTTGGTTTTTTTAATGACAACCTATTAGAAACCCATTTAGAATTGTTAGCAATATGTTTTTTTTGTATCGAACAATCATAACTATAAATGGTGTATCTTCCCAAGTCATTAGTTCCTTCTATATTTATATCAATATCCTTTAACATAATAACTTTATCATATAATTTTTTGTTTTTTAGTTCTCTTAATGATTTTTCCATTCCCGCATTGTTAATAATATCAACCCAATTTTTATTTGAATCGTAGTGTATAATGTCAAATCCTTCTAAACTAAACTCCTTTGGACAAATCAACAATGTCATTTAAATACCTCCCTAAATACTCTGGTGTTCCTAATTCATATACTTTATCTACTTGTGATATTGCTATCTTTTTACCATCTCGTACTGCCCAATTATAAACTGGTGCAACATAGAACTCTCCATTGGTTCTACTATTCTCTTCAATCATCTGTTTTGCATACTTGACATAATCAGAGCCTTTACTCCAATAATAATATCCTGCAGTTGCATCATTTGATATAACCTTCTTTTCTGCAACTTCTTCTACAAATCCATCATCACCACATCTAGCATAACTCCAATCCTCACTATCCCCCCAAAAACAAGGAATACCACCATCGTATTGTGAAAATGTATCCCATGTTGAAACATTATAATCTATCATTTGGTCTGTATTAAAACTCAACATTGGTGTATCGTTATTTATATATTGTTTAGCCTGAAGTAATGTTTGTGCGGCACCTTCTGTTACATCAGGTAGACATACGAGTTCCCATTCTTCATGACCAATAACATCATCAAAAAAACTAAAATCGTATCGTTCATAATCTTCCTGCAAACAAATTATTACAAATTCATAATTTTCATCAAACTCAATATTTAAATTCTCAATTACTCTTTGTATCATTGGTTTTCCATTTACATCTATAAATGGTTTTGAATCCGTGTAACCATTTTCGGTAAATCTTGAACCTCTACCAGCCATCGGTACAACTATATTAAAATTTTGTCTCATAAGATATTCCCCCTTTCGTCCCAATGAATTGGTTTCCTTTCCCATTCACCCTTTTTATAAAATTTTTTACAGGCAATCTCACCACTTTCATGATAATTAAGCCATTTTCCTTGTAACACACCATTTTCATAATTTTTATAGTATCTCAAATTTTTATTATCATACCACATTTCAAATACACCATCTAGCTTACCATCTTTCCAATTCCATTTAGATTTCAAATTACCACTTGGCCACCAACCTTGTGATAGACCATGTCTTTTTCCATTTTTATAGTTGAATTCCCACCTAAGGCCTTCTCCATCCGATTCTTCTAATGTGACACCACCATTGTGTAGCCCCTTAACACCTTTCCAGTAAACTCTGAATAATCCATTTTTAGGATGAACCTTGTTAATCCAATCATCGGAATATATATATTTACCATGTATTGAACTCATTACTTAAATCTCAAATCAATATAACTGCCCGATTCTAAATCTAAAAGATTAGGTATAATTTTAACAATATCTTTTGCAACTTCATCTGAACTTCTCGTGATTCCCTTGTCCCTACTCTCAATAAATTTTTTGGTTTCAGGAAACTCTGTAATATCAACCTCATTACACAAATGTTTTTGCATTTTTGTATCGACTAATCCTGGTGCCAAAGAAATAAAATGTGTTTCCAATATATCTTTTGAATATACCTTCATCATCATTCTTAAAGCTGACTTACTAATTGAATAACCACCCCAACCTTTGTAAGTATTTTGACTTGCTCCAGATGAAATACAAACAACTTGTTTAATATTAACTCCCATTCTATATAGATTATCCAACAATAACTTATTAGAAAAAACATTTGTATTCATTATATTATCTAAATCATTCATACTGACATCATTAAACTTTTGTATATTACCTAAGATACCAGCATTTAATATAACTAAATCAAAGTATTTCTGACCTTCTAATAAATCTTCCAATACTTTACTATAAGTATCTTCAGATAAAATACTTAAATCTAAAATCTTGTGCTTACAATCCGTGACCTCTGTTCTACTTAGACCATATACATTTTTACCCATATTAAGGTATTGATTTTTCAATGATTTACCCAACCCAAAACTAACACCTGTAATTAAAATATTCAACTTAAAAACTCCTCTAATAAATTTTTATTAAAATTGTCTCTATCCAAACCTGAAATTGTTGCACAAAAACTGGCAAATTTTAACATAGACATATTATTTTCCTTTGCCTGTCCTGCATAGTGGTCTGTTATACCAAACCGACCTGTTACTAAATAATAAGGACTAACTGTTTTTTTAAAAATACTATCATAATATTTTAAAATAAAATCATTCAATAAAAAGACATTTTTATCATTCAAAACATTTTCTAATTTAAGATTACCAGCACCTTTCCCAAGTGACATAATTGAAGTATCACATATGTCTATGTATGGACTTTCAAGACACTTTACATAATTAAGATAAGATTTACCAGTATGATTATGTAGATGAAAGGCTGTTTTTTTATTAGACTCTTTTATCCTCTTAAACCTTTTTTCGTATCTATCTATATCCATATTTAAATCCAAATAACCATGTGTATCGGCAAAACCAATTATATCAAAATCATATTCTAAAACAACATCAAGTGTAGAATCGAGTTCATCATCTGTATAGTTAGTTGTATTAAACATATTAAATGCTACATCTAAACCAGTATGTTCTTTTAACCTATGTGCAAATTTCACACCACCATCTATCATATCCTTTCTACAAGTCATCCGAATCAGCCCAATTTCATTTTGATTCGTGGTAGGATATTGTCTCATATTTTTATTACAATACGAATAGTCAATCATAATGGATACATTTTTTCTTCCACTTTCTTTAGTAACTTCTTTTATAGTATCCATATTTAAATTAAAAAATCTATTTTTACTTTTTACTGTTTGTTTCCAATAACCAAGTTCTATTAGGTCAACATCTAATTTAGATAACAACTCATAATACTCTTGGGCAAACTTCATAGGCCAGTCAAAATCACAAGTAAAACCACCATCTCTTAATGTAACATCAATTATGTTCATAAACCCTTTTAGCTAAATACCAGTCTTCGGCATTATCAATCTCAATACTCTCTGGTATGGTTAGTGGATAAAAATACGGATTCTTACCAGTTCTATTATTATTTTCTTTAAATGTTTTTTTGGTGAAAATAAAAAATGCACCATTTCCCATAACTACTGGTTTTAAGTCTTGAGTTTTTTGTACAACATTTTCATCAAAATTAATTGGTTTTCCATCAAAGTATGTAAACTCTTGATGCTCAGTACATGCCTGTATCGTATCGTAACCTTTATTTAAATGATTAACTGCATCCAAAATAGTAGATAATTTTATAAAAGGTGATGTTACAAATGGTGTTACAATTATTTCACTATCATCATTCACATAATTATCTAAAAAATTTTCAGTCATTAACAAAACTGGACTCACCCCATAGTCTGAATCATTCTCCAAATCAATAAATTTTTGATTTCTTTTGTAACAGGTAACTGAACTATTCCACAATTCAGTATAGATAAAATCACTATCTGTATCCACATATACATCTTCACCCTTTAACTCATTTAATAAATGTTTATAAAGTGGTTTATTGCCTAATTTTAAAAAATTTTTATTGGGCAGTCTCTGTGACTCTTCCTTGATGATTATAAAAAACTTCATTCTTTTATAAAAGTACAGACAATAGTTCTCTCTTGTAAAGGATAGGATTGGTCACCAGGATCTAATTCTATGAAATGAATATCTTGCCATTTACCTAACATTAACTCACCCTTTTCTATTGGGATAATTTCTGAAGTATTGAAGAATAAAGTTCTCATGTGTGCATAAGCATTTATTCTTTCGTCCTGTGGAACATCAGTTCTCAATGATATCAAATCATGTAAGTATCTTCTATTTTCAGGTTTTTCTTTTGGTAAATATTTGTCTAACCAAAATCTTATGTCAGCGTGATGTAATATCTCATTTTCTAAAATTCTCAACGAAGTTGTGGTGTGTTTAGTGTACACATTAACAATTCCACTTTCACCCCATTCTTTGGCAAATTTAGCAACCTTATCAGTTAAAATTGTAAATAACTTATCTGTTTTTATTTTGATTATTTTTTTCATTTAGTGTACCATTCCCTAAAGTATTTTTCCATCTTCCTAAAATCTCCAACTTTTAGTAAATCAAGATTTTCAGGACAACCAAGTTTAATAAGGGTTTCTTGATATCTCATAGCATTAGAATTGGTTGGTATAAAGTTGATTCCATAATCCCTACCATACTCGTTCATCAATACACCTGGTCCTAAAGTATTAAAGTTTAAGTCACCATTTCTTATATCGTGACCCGACTTACCATTTATAACCTTTTGTCTATAAAAATATAAATTAACTAATATATCCATCGTGTAAGAATTACTATAAAAAACACAATCATTCGGATTAAACATATGAAATTCACTTTCCATTAGACCACCATGTGTAGTATATACAATATTATCTTCAAGTAATTCATAATTAAATCCTATTCGTTGGATTCCATCACGAGTGGTTGGATTAAATGCAACATCTGGCCTTGATTTTATAACAAGGTCATATTCAAAGTTATTTTCAATTTCATATTGCCTTTTCATCATTACGGATTGTACAAAACTATAAAATAAACAACTCCAATGGTCATCACCATAAAAATAACTTTGTGGTTTTTTATCAAAGATAGATTTTTTTGCATCATAATGTTTTACGATTCTATTGAATTCGTGTTTATTAACTTTTCTCCATTCATATGGCTGAGACACGCCTTTTCTATCACCACTATAATTCCAAGTGTGAATGAAATAATCAACTTGTTTTTTTGAACTACCCCAAAACCACTTTTGATTATCTTTTGCTATCTCCCAATTACGAAGTTGTCCACTTAAACAAACTGCTACTCTCATTTTAAACTCTCATATATTCTTTCAAATAATTCTTTATTTGCATTTGGTGATGGGTGGCCCAAACAAAACCTTTTTCCATGTGGTGGTTTTGGACTTCTATATTTTTTATTTTCTTTATAATCTTCATTATCAATTGTTGACATTTGCCACATCAAAAATTTGTTCCAAGTATCTTCACCCTTATAATCATCATCTTGAAATGTTATGTAATTTATTTTATCTTTAATATCATCTAAACTATCTTCTATAGAATTGTGTATTCTATAATCACATTTATTTCCCTTTAGGTAATAATGTAACATCATAACTTCTCTTTGAAGTTTTTTGGCTTCTACATTATCATTATAAATCCATTTCATATAATATTTTGCCCATTGTCTTAGATTTTTCAAACTATCATTTCTACCAGTCAATTTATTATTTACCTGATTCTCCAAATCCACATCATTGTAAGAATTAATTTGAGCAGGATGTAAATCGGAATAATCCCCAATATGTTCACTATAATACATATATCTTGAGGTTCCTGATAATCCAATGATGAATAATGGATTTTTATATTTTTTATTTTTCTCAATCCAATTGTATATATTCATAAATATTCTTTGATTTGAACAGCCCGATATTGCCAAATGAACATAATCAGCTTCTAATTTTTTAGAAAGTAAAAGTGACGCAACACTATCTTTACCAACAAATAAACCATCTGCATCATAAATCCTATCTCCGTTCATAAAACTACATCCAAGACCTATCACCACATCATAATTCATCTACAACACTCCGTCCAAATTATACTTTTCAATTGCATCAATTTCTTTATAGTAATCAGTTTGAATTTTTTTCAAACCAATCCTATGTACCCTACTTAGTCCATACAAAGTATTATCTGTTCTATAACCATTTCCCAATATCCACAAAACAAACGAACTACAATACCAAAGTTTATCTTCTAATACACAAGATGGTGAATGTCCACTATTTTTAAAATTATTTGTATACAAACAATTATCATCTAAGGGAAGTGAAAATATTTTACCAAAATCAATTTCACTATAATCTGAATTAACAATTAAATTACCACAAAACACCTCATCATTTTCTATTTCCTCTTTTCTAATAGTTAATACAACATCTTCTAACCTCCCACTCCTAACAATAACATTTTTTGGAATTTTATCATACTTAAAATCAGCACATAGGATTAAGTTGTATTTACCATTAAAATAACTTTCGTTCATAATTCAAATCCTTTTCGTTTTCTGATTTATTTTGATGTAATAATTTTGTTTTTGGTAATCCTATTTTTTCACATATATAATCAAAGTCTTCTTGTAATGTTTCAAACTTACCATAAAAATCTATATATGGTCTCTTATCAATTTGATTACTGTACTTACCTTGTAAAAATTCTTTTTGTGATGGTAGATGTATCCATTCACCATAATGGTTTAAAATCGTCTGTAAACTGCCTGTTTTATTCTCATCAACTTTAAAATTATAATGTTCTTCATATAATCTTTTCATATTTTTAACGGCATATTCAAAATCGTGTTTATATAAAAAATCTCTATAACGATATTGTGAATATAACCTATCAAGTGGATTACGAAGAAAAGTAAAAACAAAATACTCGTCCCATATTTCTTCATTGAACTCGTCATGGTGAATTTTAAATCCCTCATAGTTTTTTGGGTTATTTTCTGTTAATTTACAAAGTGTTCTACCAACTGAAATGCCAGCACACTTTGGTATATGTATAAAAATAAATTTATGTTTGTGGTCTATCATCAAATAACCTATCGTGTAATTCTACCTTTACATCGAAATTTGATATTAAATCAACATTATGCTGTAAAACATCTTTCATATCAATAAATATCTTTAACATTTCTTTGTTAGATAATTTTGACATTTGTAAGGTTACATCCATTACTTTCTGTAATCTTTTCCACCCATCGTGTTCATCATCATAACTTTCGTCCCACCATTTATCAAAAGTTTTAAAACCTCTTTCTCTTATTTCCCTAAGTGATTGATAGGGCCCGAATTGAATTATTGGTTGACCACAATACATTGGATTAAAAGTTGAGCTATGTAAATGACATGCGTTTGGTTCAAATGGAAATGCCCCCATAACAACACTAATAAAAGAATTTTTATAATGTATTGGTTGAAAAGGTAAATCAGCATCAAAAAAACCCTTTCCATGACCAGCCGGGCCTTGGTTATTCTCATCTGTCCTATCTATGTTAAACGGTACTTTGTGTTGTAAATCTTCAATGTTATCTTGAGTTAAATATTTTTTAAATTCATTTGGATAAGTGTCTTCAGGTAAATTAGGAAAACTAACAAGTGATTTTTCAAATAAATTATGGTGATTCATAAATAACATAAAAATATTTCTCTCAGACCTATTCGTTCTATTTATTTTTAGAAAATGTTTTATTTTATCTATTCTATTAGACTTATATTTTATCTCATCATCTATTATAACTTTGGTAGGTAAATTCTTCGTCTGTATCAACCTTTTAACATCGTGTACATTCCACATAAATGAAATTATTTTCATTTTTTCAATATAAATTTTCTGATTTCTAAACCAATTTTCATGAGTTTTTTCTGCTAAAAAGTTATTAGTAACAAATATAACTCGGTTGGGTGGTAAACCAAGTTCTTTCATATTTTTATAAAATGGTTCTAAAAACCATTCTCCATCTATACGATTACCCTCAAGTGTATTATCAAATAGTAAGTAACCTTTTTTGTTTTTAACTCCATCAATTACTTGCTCGGGTATTAGATTTATATGTTTTACCCAAAGTCTTTGATTGTGATGTGTATGGGCCAGATAAACAAATTCCTCTTCTCCGTCCCAATCTTCTAACCAAACTTCTTTATTTAAATGTAGTGCATAATGAAAGCTTGAATGGCTAAATAATGGTCTACATATAGTTTCTCCTCTGTTGTCTTTATCTGTCATTTCGGGCACATGAGAGTAGATATCTATAACTTCCTGTGTTGGATTACACATATCACTTTGATTTATTGCATCCTTTAATACAATCATTTTAAATCCTCGTAGAGTTCTTTTGCCCACATAGAATGGGCCTTTTCACTTGGGTGGAATTCTTGAAATAAATCCTTATCAAGTTTATCATTATCACCCATTAAAAATCTTCTAAATGATATATCTTTAAAAATTTGTTTACGAACATTTAAAAACTCATCCACAATATTAGTTTCAGACTTTTTTAGGTTATCGACTAAATCATGATTATGGAACATATCAACTTCTTTTGATTGATAAAATGCATCAAAAAACATATGTCGTATTCCTTTACTTTTTAAAAAATAATGTAAGTATAAATTTTGGTTTATGTAACGATTTAAATATTCTTCTTCGTGCCAAAAGTATTTCAAATAAGTATCATAAAATTTTTCTACTTCTTTATTTGGTAAATTTTGAGAATATTGAGCAGGATACAAAGTTTCCCAACTTTCTAAAAAATCTCCATCCCATTCTCCCTTAAAGAAAAAATCCTTTCTTTCGGGTGATGACCAACCAATTATTACATATATTTCATTTGGTTGATAAGTTTTCAATAGGTCTATGACATCACCTACAACTCTTCTTACAATGGCATCATTAGAAGAACCAGCTACACTTTTATTCTCCACATCAACTCCTAAAAGTTTTCCTAACTTATGTGGCCAAACTCTTGGTAATCTATAAGGTCTATTATCAGGATGGTTTACATGCTCAAGTTGTTCACCAAAAATTTCAGGATCTACAATATCACCTGCAGTCCAACTATCTCCATCACAAAGTAATATTTTTTCTTTCATCTAAATACCCCTTTAAATCTTCAGGTGTTCCCAATCCCCACATCTTTTCAATTTCAAATATTTTAATTTTTTTACCATCCTTAATTGCCTCATTAAAGACAGGACACACATAAAACTCATTATTAGTTCTTATGTCCTTATCAATCATCTGTTCTGTATACTTTACATAATCAGAACCTTTTGTCCAATAGTATACACCAACAGTTGCTATATTAGATATAGGTTTCTTTTCTGCTACCTCACATACAAAACCATCTTCACCCAATTTAGCAAAACTCCATTTTGGGTGGGTGGCCTGAAATGTCAACATTCCACCATCGACATTATCTGCTACCATAGAATACATGAATTCATTGCTGTCCCACTCAACAAATTGGTCTGAGTTTGCTATCACCAAAGGTTCATCGTTGTCGATAAATTCTTTAGCAAGTAATGTGGTACATGCTGCACCTTCTGTAAGACCATCTACTTGTACTATTTCACAATTATCATTTGTTATCAAACCCAATAAATGTTTCAAGTTATATTTTTCATAATGTTCTTTTTGAACTATAAAAATATATTTTGCATCTATGTTTAGGTTATCCGTTACAACTTGTATCATTGGTTTTCCATCAACATCAATCAATGGTTTTGGAAAAGTATACCCTGCCTGTTCAAATCTTGAACCAGCACCTGCCATTGGAATTAAAACATTCATTTTACCACCTTGCCATTTTGGTTTTATTTCATTATCGGATTCTTGTATATATTTTTTAATTTTATCATAGGTCACATCTGATGTATCTTTTACTCCACATAACACTCCACCACTTGCAATTGCACCCTTTCTACCTATATGTGAGTCCTCTATGATTAATGTTTCATTTGGATTAACACCAGCCTTTATCATACATCTTAAATACATTTCAGAATTTGGTTTTGGATTCGTTACATCTTGGTTTGAGTACATAAAATCAATATACTCAAAGAATCCTTTTCTAATTAATTGTAATTTTGCAGTTTCTCTTATGGAGTTTGTTGCACATGATATTGTATATCCCTCTGATTTTAAACTTCTAAGAATTCCTCTGATTCTATCATCAACAGAAAACCCATCAATAATTTTTAAAGTCATCTGTTGTTTTAATTCCCAAACCTTATCGTGTAATTTTTTTGGTAGCCCTTTATTCTTTGTTAATAGATTTAATTTTTTTGTAGTGGAAAGACCATCGTATGTAGATAAGTGTTCAGCTCGTTCAATGACATATTTTTCATTTATACCTTTTAATGCCCTATTTAGAGCATCATAATGTAACTCTCTTGCATCAACCAATACCCCATCCAAATCAAATATTATTAATTTTATCATATCCACCTCGTTACAAAATCTGTACAAACTCCATAACAATTTAAACTTTTATCAAGTTCTTTAGGTAAAACTGCTATAGATTTATCCGTCAATTGTTTATTCGGATAAGTCCAAATATATCCTTTACTTGTCAATGTAACATCATCCTCTTGATGAAAAAAACAATGTATATTATTGTTATCTAACATTTTAGATAATGCCTCTATGTTTTTTGCATGACACCAAAATTTTGGATTCTCCAAATAATGTTCATCAACTGGATATTGTGGTTTATCATGTCCTAACCAAAAACCACTATCATCAATCCACCACACATCGATTTCCACTTCAAAATCTTGACATAGTGTTTCTTCAATGTATTCAGGATGATTTTCATACATTGATTTACCATTTAAATTCCCTCTATGTGATATTATCTTCATTACATCCACTCATTACTATATTTTACAAGATGGTTACCATTGCCACTTTTATCAAAAATCTTAAATGGGGTTGTCTTTTTCATATCACTATAACTAACAAGTGTACTATTAAACTCTAATAAATTATTTTTGAAAAAATCTGCAGAATGTCTTGATGAAAGATAATGAGTAAAAAATGCTACTTTTTGTAATTTTCCAGTAAAATACCATCTATGTTCTTGAGGACAACTCTTAAGAGCATTACATGCACCTATCCATAATAAACAATTTGTATAATCTACAAGATTACCACTATATTCTATTACATGACTAATCCAACCTACATTACCACCCTCATCTACACGAAGTGCAATTTTATTTTTCTTTTGGTCAATTGACAACACAACATCTATCCAACCATCCTTTTTATCCAAAGGAACTTTATAAAATACCTGTTCTGGTTTTGCTATACCATCTTCCTCTACCCAAACATCAGCCTGTATAAAATAATCGTCTTTACTTGGGTGTCTGACCATGATACCTGTGTGCATTCCATTAAAAGCAATTACACCACCAGCCTTTTCTGAGTCTATATTTTCCCAATCAACTTGAATTCTACAACAAAAGGAAAAAGAATCTTCGGTCAATAACTTTGAAGGTTTAAATTTACTCAATCCGTGCTTATTTGTCAATGGTAAAATATATGTGGTTTGTCCGTCAAATTTCAAACTCATAATTTTATCTCCAATGTTGATTCATAAAAATCTGCAAGTTCAGGATAAGTTGCCTTGAAGTTTGTATTTCTTCTTCTATCGTGTTCTCTGAAGTATCTACCAAAATTATACCTTTGTTTCATAAGTTTTTCTTCATCGTCCACAGAAATCATCCAATCATAAATTCTTTTTATCTTCTGAACCTCAACATCGGAATACCCAATATAGTCGGATTTAAATAATGGAACTCCTAAATAATCAGCATGTGCAGCTTGTTTTAAGATTGTATCAGACCACATTTTTGGTAATACTTGAACTGTTTGATGTTCAGGAAATCTCAAATAGGAAGAATCTAAAAAGGTTGCAGATGGCCAATATCTATCACTCGAACCATATTCACTTTTTAACTGATATATACCATCAATTAGTCTTATATAACTTGGTACTGATAATGCGTTATATGTACTCATAAAGGTTAAATTCACACGACTACATTCAGTCAATATTTTATTTACATTATCCCAAAATCTATTAAACTCTAAACCATTTCTTATATACTCTGCCTGTGAACCCCACGCGTCACAAGATGTAAAAATTGTAAACTCCTTTACGGCATCTTTATCTTCTATCTTTTGTATTCTTGTTATAAATGCGTCAACTAATGCGTCAGGTACTCCTAAATTTGAATTGATTGATAAGCAAAGTTCCTTGTTAGGTTCTTCTTGGTCGAGGATGTAATCCATAACCTTCCAAGTATTCTTCGTCAACAAAGGTTCTCCACCAGTAATTCTAAATGTATGTAATTCTCTATACATATCAGGCCACCACTTCCAAAATGCTTCAACATATGGATTTTCCTCTCTGTGTGGAATCGGCATTTTATCTTCATTAGTCATGTATTCTATGGAATTAAAGTTATCTAAGGTTGGATACCCACCAAACTTATTAGTTTCTTCCATCCATGCCGATGAGAAAGACGGGCCACAATAACTACACTTAAAATTACATGCATTTGAAAAGGCAACCTCAACATATTTTGGATTGAAGTTTTGTTGTGGATTCATTTTTTTAATATATTGAAGATGTGGATACGACCAATCAGAACGAGACTTGAGTATTCTATCAGAAAACCTATCGGAGTTATCCTCCACATTCCAACAATAATCACATTCAGGTGGTCGTTTCCCCTCCAACATATCTTTTCTTTGTTTCTTTTTGAATTCCGTATTGTGAAGTGCCGTAGGATTTACTTTTAATTCCTCTAATGGTATTTTGTGTGTTGCTGGATGGTGACAACTATGGGTGTGCCCCAAATGTAAGTGCATGGTAACTTGTGTCCATTTTGCAAGACAGAATCCACATCCAACATCATTTAGTTCTTTTTTGGTTTCTACATATATAGGATTATCAGTTGTAAAATCTGTAACCTCTTCTATACCTGTTTTTTCTTCAACTACTTCTATTTCATTATTTTCCATTAATACTCCACATGATTTGGAATTTCTTGTTCACACTTAAAATCTATTATTTCGTGTTCTGTTCCAAATAATTTTTCTCTTTTAACTATACTATAATTTAAATCTGTTAGTCCATCATCATCCGTATCTACAATTCCACCTTGTACCTCTTCTACAAATCTTCTTTCATTAATACTCGTATCTTTTTGATGAACCCATTTACCACCAACCATATCATTTCGTTTATGGTCTTGTGAAAAAAACCTACCTGCTCTATTTCTGAATGGTAATGTTGTATTTTTTATCTTGTCAATTGGTTCTGTTTCTACATAACATCCGTTTAAAATTCCGTGATTTCCATTTCCACTTAAATCATAAACTATATCTTTATCTACATTAGAAAAGTCATAATATAACTTTGTATCTTTAGGAGTGGGATAGTCGGTAGAATAATATTCTTGTATTTCTTCCTTAGTCAATGCCTTATCCCACATAACTACCTGCGATAAATCACCTGCAAAATAAATTTCATCTTGTTTCTGTGGGTCTCCTACTCCAATGTAATAAGGATTACCACCATATTTTTTCAATGGTGCCTGAAATCCTAATGGTGATTGAGAACCATGACCAAATCTTGAATCAGATTCCTCACCATTTAGATAAAATCTCATCTCTTGTTTTTCAACATCTACTGTTACCATCAGATGAGTCCAAACATCAGGTGGTCTTTTAATCCACATATAAGAATGATTATTCTTTTGATTAAACAATCCAAATGAATATGCATCCGAGTTGTCCCAACCTAATCCCATCTGAAAACTTGGTCTTCCTAAAATGTATTGATGTATAAATTTTCTGTTTTCAACATCACCAATTAAATATTTTGGAATATCGAACCTATCCTCTGACCTAATCATAACGGCCCAAGTAAAACTTTGACTTGTTAATTCTCTAATGGAATCACTCGGTACAATTTTTACATAGTCATTCAGACCATTGAGTCTTAAAAAACTTCGTTCTTCATCAGATTCGTGATTCATAAATGTTTCGTCTGCCAATCCTTTTTTCTTGGTTCTGTAAAACAAATCATCATCTTCCATTCCCCAATTGAAATAACCATTTGAATATCCATTTATTTTTTCATAATGTTCTTTGGTAAATAAAATAGAACCACCAAAATATTCTTGATATTTCAACCCATAATCAAATTGTTTTACATGAACTGCTAAATGTTCCACTTTATCAGGATAGGAATAATCACAAGTATCATCTTCGGGTAACATATCTATGTCGTGAAAACAAAAATAATCATAACCTTCCTTTTGTGCAATATCAAAGGCAACATTCTTAGATGTTCCCCTATTAAAACCACTTACCGAATCAGGATAGACTTGATTGGCCACAAATATCTTATACTCGATATCCTTATCCTTAAAAAACTCATCCATATGTGGTATGAATTTTTTTAAATGTTCTTCCCTTTTATAATGTGGGACACATATTGCTAATTTTTTATTCATAACATAACCATTTTATTTAGTCCATTGTTGTTCCTTCATTCGGAGTTGTTGCTTGGTCAGGAAGTCTTGGTGATATAGTGGTCAATCCTTCTTCTTCTGCAAACTTTTTAAATATCTCCAATCTTTCTAACCTCTCTTCGTAAGTGTTGGCTGCACTTTCCCATTCTATCGCGTGTGGTGCTAAATCTCCACCACCACCTCTAGCAGACCTTATATGAAATGCTGACTTTCCCCACTTAGGGTCATCATCTATCATCATTTCTTTACTAAGAATAAAGGTACTCATACAATATACAGCATCAATCCACTTTCTATATTTTTTAAGAAACTTCATCGTCTCTTCAAAGTCTTCTTTAGTTTCTGTTGGATACCCTATTATTAAAAATAATACAGTTTGTATCCCATTATTCATACAATTCTTAAAAACTTCTGCGGCATAATCATTATCATACTCTCTAAATTTATACCCTTTTTTCATTTCTTTATTTATTCGAGGACTGCCACTTTCAAAACCAAATGTTAAATGATGACATCCTGCCTTAAACATTTTTCTACACACCTCATTAGTAAGATTCTTATCTATTCTTGCCCAACCACCCCATTGAAATGGTACATCCCATTTTCCATCACCATAATGGTCTACAATTTTTTCACATAACTCTTCAAGTATTGATTTACCACTTTCTGTTTCTGCCTTTTTAACAACATCAGTATTGATGTAAGCACCTTTCCAAGATAAAAAGTTAAACTGTCCTCTTGGTAAATAACCACTTTCATCTAAATACAATATTTCTTCAAATATATTTTGTGATGACCTTTTTCTAAAGTCTGAAGCCTTTTTCCAATACATTTTCACACCACAATATATACAACTATAATTACATCCTCGACTCAAAACAATAGGAATTTCAGGCTGTTGGTACAATTGAAAATCAATATCAGAATAATCAGGTATAGGTATTTTATCTATATCTGGTATAAATTGTCTCCACTTATTAGCTTTAACCTCTCCGTCTTTAAAATAATAAATTCCGTCAATATCATCATAATCATATTTTTCACTACAGATAGTATCTACCAACTCAGATACCGTGACATCACCTTCACCAAATACTACTGCATCTACAACTCCACACTTAACTATATCTCTTACCTTGTGTTCATTAGTATAATAAGAAACTGTCGCCTCAGGACCTCCAAATATAATTTTAACATCAGAATTTATTGTTTTTATGTAAGTTGACAATTCAAGGGTAAACCATACATTTGTGTTAAAAATACAAAACCCTATAATATCAGGATTATCGGTTAAAAGTATATGTGCGTAATCATGTATTAATTCTTTTATTTGACCAATAATATGTATTTTTTCATAATAGTTTTCAGGATTATTCCAATTTGTAACATTTTGAAGTAATGTTTTATACCTTTCTTCAAATGGATTAAAACCACCACCTAATTCATCTTTATTTCTATTCCAAAAATCTTGGTTTAAATCGTATACTTTTACATTATCATATCCATTTGTATTTAAAGATGATTTTATATACCCAAGAGATAATGGCACAGAATAAGAATATCCAAATGGTGTCCAACAAATATTTATTTGTTTATTTTTATATTTTTGTTTATTCATCATAAATAAATATAAAAATTATTTCGATTATGTGACCGATATAAATTCGTGGTCATCTAAAAATGTTTCTCTACTTAAAATTTTATACTTTAAAGTATTCAAACCATCTTCTTGTAAATCTACCAAACCTTTTCTAACCTTATTAAAAAACCTTAGTTGATTTTCTCGCGTTTCCCAGTGTGTAAATTTTGTCTGATTCCAACCATTTTCCTCGTGGTCTAAACAAGTAAATTTTCCGTCTCTTCTACTTGGTATCAAACTCACTCCACCAATTCTCAACTCCTTTTCTTTTACCACACCACCATGAATTTCAGCATGATTATTGTTACCACTTTTATCAAGTACTTTATCCAACACAATATTATCAAAATTCCAATAACCAACTACATCTTTTGCAGATTTATAAGTTTCTGTACCTGACTTCCACCCTTCAAAGGCCTTATCCTTAGTTACATTTCTTGGAATTCCTCCGTTGTAAAGATAGGCTGCTTCTTCTGGTTTCAGAGTATTTGACCAAAGAGTTATTTGTGCGATGTGTCCTTTAAAAAAACCCTCATCACCACTTCTTGCTCTTGGATTCGCACAACCAATAAAAAAAGGTACACTACTTGACTTTTTAATTTGTCCTAAAAAATCAGATGGTGATTCAGCTGTTTCAACACCATTTACAAACATCCGTAATCTTTTTAATGTAGTGTCTACTGTGTAAACAATATGACTCCATTCATTGGAGTGTCTATTTGACACGACCATACATTGTTCTTCTAAATCATTCCAAATACCACCTTTGTATTGCATACCACTTGTGTATGCTATTCCCACATGGTGTCCTGGTCGAGTGAATACATGGAACTCATCGTACTCTTTATTGTCATCCAAATCTAACTCATCAGATGGACAAACCCAAGCCTCAACACTAAACGAAGAATTAATAACTTCATTTAACGATAGACTATTCTTGATTTCGAGATAATCCTTTCCATGAAACTCCATTACATTTATAAATTGTGGCTTTGTATTGTTACCACCAACCCATTCTTCTTGTAATGGAACACCTCGTGATTTACAACGATAAAGTAAATCGTCATCTTCAAACCCCCACCCCCAATACTTGTTGGAAAATCCATTAATCCACTCAAAGTGTTCTTTGTTGAATAGTGTAACTCCACTAAAGTATTCAGGATAAATAAGTTTATAATTAAATTTACTCAATCTTGAAGCCAAATGAGTTGGTTTGTCAACCCAAGAATAATCACAAGTATTATCTTCAGGTAACATATCAACATCATGAAAACAAAAATAATCAAATCCTTCTTCTTTTGATATTGAATAACCAACATTTAATAGCCAACCACGATTGAAGGCGTTATCATCACCTTGTTCTATGATAAAAAGTTTAAAATTAATATCTTGTTCAGATAAAAACTTTTCCATATGTGGGACAAATTGAGCAAGGTGCTCTTCTCTATCCCTATAAGGAACTATTATTGCAAGTTTTGGATTCATTATTTACCGAATAGTTTACCGACTACGGATTTCTTTTCTTCGGGTTGTGCATTACCTTGTAGCTGTTTAGCAATTTCAGCTGCTATATCTACAGAACTTGGCTGAGGTTGTTGGACTTGAGGTGCTACTGACCCAACAGGTGCACTTTCAACATAATTTTTAATTATGTTGTAAATTTCCCACAACTTCCAATCCATTGCTTCTATTTTTTCTTCTATATTGGTAAGTGATTTTACCGCTATAGCAGAAAGTTCTTTATTTTCACCAGAAGGGGTGACCTCATCGATGATGTCATCAATCACTATGTCGTCCTTCTTGTTTTCTTTTTTAGTTGCCATAACTATATCTCCTATATTAAGACTTCTATTATTTCATGATTTTTATGGAATGGTTCTCTTTTTACAATTCTAAATCGAGTAGAATTTAAACCATCCTTATCAATATCATTCATTTGGTTCATTACTTTTGTATTAAAAGTATTTCTATTTAATAAAATATTTTTTTGTTTTGATTTGAACAAATTATTTAACTCATTATAACTTTCGTGTGTTGATAAATAACCATATACACCCTTTCTTCTATAAGGTAAATATCTTTCATTATTACTTTTTAATGCTTTTTTAGCTATAGTGGTATTGTGCATAACAGCGTGATTATTATTACCACTTACATCAAATGTGTTATTTCCATATCCAGCTGAAAAATCCCAAAATCCTTTTGGAATTTTAGATACTGAAAACTCACCATTTTTTGTAATTCCTTTTTCATAAATTAATCCAACCTCGTAATCTTCAAGTGCTTCAGACCACAAACCAACTTCTGCTATCTGTCCTTTGAAAAAATTTCTCCAAGAACTTGAACCATAATCACCAACTCCAATATAATATGGTTTATTCATATATTGTAGTAAGTCTCCACTATAATCCCTCTCTCCAACCTTTACTCCATTTACATAAAGTGATAAAGATTGTTCCACATCATTCACAACCATCGAAGTGTGATACCAATTATTACTTTGTAATGGAACCTGAATTGTAGTGGGTTTTCTTTCAGAACTTGCTGACATTTTAGTCCAAATTACTGCCTTTAAAAATCCTCCATGTATATAAGAAAGACCTGTATGAAATCCTGGTCTCATGAAAATACTATACTCACAACGATTATTATCTACATCAGCACCATAAGGTGGTTGTCCATTTGCAAAAAACCAACTTGACATCGTAAAACTTTTATTTGTTGCTCTTTTTAATTTTGGAGTATCAGCATCAATCCTTAAATGTGTTCGTACACCATCAAAATCTACAAAAGATTTTTTAACTTCTCTTTCAATCTCCGTTCTAATCGGTAAATTCTTAGTAACACATCTTAATAATAAATCATAATCTTCATATCCAGTACCCCAATATTCATTAGAGTACCCATTTATATGATTAAAATATTTTTTACTAAACATAACAGCACCACCAAAATATTCATCGTATGGTAAAGTATAATCATCAAAATTTTCAATAAATTCTTGTTCACCGAAATCAATAATATTCATCTTGTCAATAAGCGATGTTGGTTTTGAATCTGTTGAATAATCACATTCTGAAGATATAGGTATTAAATCAATATCATGAAAACAAAAATAATTATAATCTTTTTTATTAAGTAAGTAACCTATGTTGAATAGCTTACCTTTATTCAAAGGCCTATTTGATTTTTGTTTCATAAAAATAAATTTATAATCACCAGTTATTGTTGCCTCAAAATGTGAAGTAAAATTTTCTATGTGTTCTTCATCGTAAGGTAATATTATTGCAAGTTTACTCATACCCTATACTCCAATGACCTTTTCTTAATCAAATCCCAATAAGGATAATCAAAATATTTTTTACCACTTTTTGCTATCATAAACTCTTTGTCCATAATGTCAATTTTGAAATTATTGTCTAATATATAGTCAAACATCTTCTTATATTCTTCATGATAAGTATAACTCTTTTTAATTCTTGAAACATCCCTCAATCTATTCAGTACTGAAATGTCCCATTTAAAATGTTGAACTTGAATGAAACATTTATCTACTGGATATCTTAAAGAATGATTCCATCTATCTCCGTAGGTGTCTTGACCATCTATCATGGCGTAATGTTGTCCGTTAGTAATTTGTACATCACCCTTCATAACTACGGTTTTATTTGGACATGCATTTGAAATAGTTTGTCGAAATGAACCTACTAATGGAAATTCTTTCCATATATCACTATCATCGGTTATGGTTGGGAATTTACCACCATCTCCAATTCTATCTAAAAACGCTCCTGTAATAAATTTATAACCATCCTCTTCACATTCTCCAATCAATTCACTTATCGGTTTTGGATAAATATGGAATTCATCATCATCCGATACAATCCACCAATCATTTGGTTTTAGTAACTTTGTTTTGTTATATAACTCAGTAACTCGTTCCCAATTAAATGGTTCTTCAACGGTAGTCTTGTGAATATCAATATTCAAATCACGAGATATCTGTTTTACTTCTGATAAAACTTTATCTTTGTCTGAAGATAAATATACAATAATAAAAATTTCATCAATAAAATCTTTGTAATGATTAAGCATGTGTTTTAACATTGTTGTGTTGTGACCACACACCGTAACTAAATTTATACTCATAGTGATTTACACAAATTATAAAAATCTTTCATTTCAGGAAATGTTTTTAAAAAGTTTTTTTCTCGTCTCTTATCATATTCATCGATAAACAATATAAAATCTTTTCTTTGTTTACTCAACCATTCTTTACCAACAATAGTCATGTCTGTCATTCTTCTAACTTTTTCATGTTCAAAATCAAACCAACCTACTTCATCATGTCCATCAATGTGTTTATATTTATGCATTCCAAGTGAGTTCATTTTACTTTCTAAATTTTGTATTTTTTCAAAAAAATCATCGGTCAAAATTCTAAAATCAAGAAAATTTGGATGTCGTAAGTATGATGTATCCAATACAATCGAATAATCCCTATATCTATGTTCACTCGTGTACTTCTTTTTAATTTTGAATACTTTATCAATAACATTTTGATACGAAGACACACTCAGTGCATTAAAAGTTGACATTATAGTTACTGATGGTTTTTTACATTTAGATAAAAATTCTTCAATTCTATTCCATAGTACTTTAGAATCAAGACCATCTCTTATATATTCTGCTCGTTCTCCGTCTGCCTCTATGCTAGTAAATAAATTAAAATTCCATACTAAGTTATTATCTGTAATGTACTTTACCTTTTCAACAAACTCTTCCCATCTATCATTCGGTACAGATAAATTTGAATTTATACCTATTTCAATTTCAGGATTTTGAGTTGGGTTTTCAATAATATAATCTAAAACTTTAAAAGTATCTTTTTGTATTAATGGTTCACCACCAGTAATTCTAAAAGTATGTAGTCGTGAGAAAAGTTCTGGCCACCATTCCCAAAATGCATCTACATATGGATTAGGTTTTGTATATGAAATTGGTAACCTCTCCATCCAACTGGTATTGTTATACATACCACTCGTAGGATAGTGTCCTTTACTTAGTATTTCTGATTGCCAACGAGATGAACTTTTCACATCACAATAGGCACAGGCCATATTACATTGATTACTGAATGAAATTTCTACATATGGTGGGAATATATCTTCATCACCTTTTAGTTCTTTAATTTTATCAAAATGAGGCCATGCCCAACCTTCACCACTTTTTAAATGTCTATCACTAAATGATTTTTTATTTGAATCTTCTACATTCCAACAATAATCACATTCCTTTGGGCGACCACCCCTTAACATTGTTTTTCTTTGAAGTTTTTTAAACTTTGTATTGTGAAGTGCCGATGGGTTACTTTTAATTTCTTCCAACGGAATATAATGTGGAGCGGGATGGTGACAACTATGAGTTTGACCTGTTTGTAACAATATACTAACTTGATTCCATTTTGCTAAACAAAAACCTTTACCTACTTCATTTAACTTTTTACCGACCTCTTTGAACTTTTCTAATGAACTAACACCTGATGTCATGTAACTTTTCTCACTATTGTTAAACCTGTTGAACTCAGTTTTGTAGACTTGTCTTTATAATCAAATAAATCGAATGTTTGCCACTCTATCGGTAGTTCTCTAACAAAATCAGAAGGCCCGTAACAAGTATCATGTGGTTCACCATCATATGTTTCAAATGTATCCCAATATCTTCTATCTGTATCGTGTATACTAATTATTCCATTTTCGTTCATTATCGTAGAGTATAAATCAAAATCTTGTTTACATCCCTCGTATGTGTGGTCTGCATCAATATGTAAATAATCTATTTTGATATCTCGTTTGACAAAAAAATTATAGAATGCATCTTCTGTTGTGGTGTTTAAAAATTTTGGATTAAACTTTTCTCGTAAAAAACTATCACTATCTGACCAATCAACCTCACCATTTACACTATTAGTTGCATCAACCACATATACTTCTCCGTAGTTTCCCTCACCATACATTTTGGTTTCGTTTAATTCATATACACAATCAACCATCAATCTCGGAACATATCCACCACCACTACCGAGACAAACATTAACCCTTGATTTTAAAAAATATGGAATTGAATAATAAAAGATACCAGCACCCAAATAATCATCGTTTGCACCATGTGTCCAACGATACGATACTGAACCACTATCTTGATTTCTTGTTATTGAGTCGTGTATCCAACCACGATTTAATATTGACATTTAAAACCTACTATTATCCTTTAATAAATATCACCGTGTATATTTACAATTATATTTTTTACGCGTCAGGATCTGAATTTGTACCTTTGTTATGAACTAATATACCATTTGCAAAATAAACATCCAATGGTTCTACATCTATATTTACAACTTCAATTTCACCCACAACTTCTACTATAGAATTAATTGTGATAAAATTTCCATCATGATTCAATAGTTTTAAAGATGCAGAAGAATTTTTAATTTCAGTTGGTGTCATCCAATACCATTTTGTACCATCGTAAACATATAATGGATGTTCAGAGGTAACCCTTAAGAATCCATCATTGATATTCCAATAACTTTCCATATAATTAAAAAACATATTCTCTACGGTTGCTGATGTTACCTCTAAGTTACTCATATCATCAGTAGTCTCCCAAGTCTTCCAAACCCCATATCCTAAATCTTCATCAGGTAGATTTGGAATTATAACTGACATGACTTCATCACCCACATTTATAAATTCCATTTCTTTTTCAGAACCATCTGCCATTTTTACTTTTGTATCAGGTAGAAAACAGGCTATCGCTACACCACCATATGTATCTTGAATTTCTACAGTTTTAGTAATTGCAGTATTATACCTTGTCGCGTGGTCATTGAATCCATCACTTTGTCCTGCATCATGATACTTTCCACTAATCTCTACTTCAGTATCACTAAAATTCGAACCTTCCCATCTTCTAAAAAATACACTATCCAATAATGGTTTATCATCTTCAGGAGCAGATACGGCTATAAATTTTAATTTTACTTCGTGAGATGTATTTGTAGAACCACTTGAGTAAAAATCGTTAGTAAATTTATACCATTCACCCAATTCACCTTGAATTGCACTAAATGAAACTTGTGCATATGCACCACTTATTTCTAAATCAATTTGACCAGTCGATGATGCAGAAGTATGAGCCACAATCTCATAGGTAGAATTACCTTTTATGTTGAATGATTGAGTAATAAATCCATCTTGAGTATCAAACTTTACTGCAAAATCATTAGATGAACTTGGTGAAGTTGTAATTGAATTCTTAGATATTACTGAACCACCACTTTCATACCAATTATTCAATGTATTTCCATCAGCCCAAGCGTTAAAATCAAAATCAGTAACTAAATTATCTTCAAAT
>Ga0208669_1000058_pt1 | contig 48547 bp, 48 predicted proteins | sample 21_taG_FD_184095 | JGI IMG/M metagenome (GOLD analysis project Ga0208669, IMG submission 184095) | Marine viral communities from the Subarctic Pacific Ocean - 21_ETSP_OMZ_AT15319 metaG (SPAdes) (version 2) | ecosystem: Environmental > Aquatic > Marine > Oceanic | place: Pacific Ocean | collected...
TTGAAGTTAAAAGAGATTTCTGGACAGGAACGACAGGTAATATAGCTGTTGAGTTTGAAAGCAGAGGTAAACCTTCTGGAATTTCTAAAACGAAATCAGATTATTACGCATTTGTTTTAGCTGAACAATTCAGGGATGAGGTAATAATTATAATTAAAACAAGCAGATTAAAACAGATTGCTAGAGAGTATTATTTAAAAGGTCAAGTCAAGGAAATGGGTGACGATAAAACATCTCTTTCTGTTTTAATCCCAATAAAAGATTTAAGTAACTTTGCATATAATGACAGAGCAACAGATACAAACTAAAAAGATTAAGGAGTTGGAGGCTGATGGTTACTTTGTTATTAAATTAATTAAGACTAATAAAAATGGTATACCAGATGTATTAGCATTACACCCTGATTATGGTATTGAGTTTTATGAAATAAAAACCAAGAAGGGTAAGGTGTCTAAGCTTCAGGAGTACCGAATGAAAGAACTAAAAGAATATGGATTTACCGCAGAGATTTACAGGGGATGAACACTATTACGAGATGGAAGAAAACTTTTTGGAGGAGCTAGAGACTTTACCTCCACTATATAGTGCTGGAATTATAATGCAGTTAGATAAACTAGCGAGTGAAATGCATGAAGAAAAAAAATACGCTGATGAACCAAGAAAGTTTGGTATGGTCGCAGGTGTTGTTACTATGCAAGACCCTTTGTTTTTTAGTGTAGAATATCTTAACTCAAGAAGTATGTTTCCTTTGTTTTATAAATTTAATATAATATCTTCGGATGAATACTTAGACTACTTAAACCTAAACAAAACTATTGACTATGAAAACAATTGAAATAAAAGAATCCACAAAATTAAGAGCAATTAGAGATGAAGTCGTTAATAAATTTAATGCAGACATTACAAAGAAAAACAGAAACCGAGAGCTAGTGTATGGAAGAGCTGTTTATTATAAGTTATGCAAAAATTTAACCAGTCACTCTTTATCTGACATTGGCACATTTATATATAAAGACCACGCTACTGTGCTTCATGGCCTAAAAGTTTTTGAAACTTTTGAATTAAACAATGATTATTATTACCTCAATGCTTATGAAGAAATGTTTAATAAATTAAAATTAAACTATGCAATCAATATAAAAAACCCTAGAGATTTAAAAACAAAATATTACAAGTATGTAAATGAAAACGTTAATTTAAAAGAAAAAAACAAATCCATGCGTATTCTAATTAAAAATGAATTTAAAGATATATTTAATGAGTCTCGAAAAGAGTTTGGGTATGTTCCGCAAACTGCATACTTGAAGCAAAGATTTGCAAAAATTAATGAAATGTTGAAAAAAATTTTATAACTTTAAGGTGCATTGATACTTATGTCTTATAACATAGATGACATTGAAAAGATTCTAAACTTCACGAGCTGGAGTAATAAAAGGAAAATAGATACTCTTTTTGAGATTGACGCTGACCTTTATTGTAATTTAGGCAGCGACTCTAATAAGACTGAAGTTGAAAAAGTAAAGAAACAGTCACGTAAAATTTACAAGGCTGTAAAAAGAATCGATGAGTACACAGGAAGGTTATTGTTAAGAGAACAGTAAACCTTAAAAAATGAATATAACACCGCTAGAGCAAAAGCGTCTTCAAAACATTAACTTTATAATGGAAGATATTCATGACTCAGTAAATCAAATATACGAAACATTGGTAGACCAAGAGTATGATGAAACTCGAAAGTCTATACTGACTCTTAATAGTAAATTAAAAACTATTAACGAATCAATAAACGATGAGCTATAAAGATTTCAGACCACGATTAAAAGGAGATAAAAAAATTGCATACGATAACCTAACTAAAAACGAGAGAAGGATTCTGGTTGTAGGAGATTTGCATGCACCATTTGAACTTGATGGATACTTAGATTTCTGTCAAGAAACTTACGCAAAGTATTTATGTAACCAGGTAATATTCATTGGAGATATTATAGACAACCATTATAGTTCTTATCACGAGACTTCCTCTGATGCGCTTGGTGGTGCTGATGAGTTAGACTACGCGATACAAACAGTGAGTCATTGGAACAGAGCTTTTCCAGAAGCTGATGTGATTATAGGAAACCACGACAGAATGGTAATGCGGAAAGCTCAGACCTCAGCCATACCAACTATGTGGATTAAATCTTACAACGAGGTACTGGGAACTAAATGGAACTGGGTAGAAAGAATAGTGTATGATAATGTACAGTACATACACGGCGAGGGTGGAACGGCTAGAACAAAAGCCAAGAATGATATGATGTCTACTGTGCAGGGGCACATACACACGCAAGCCTATATCGAATGGATGGTAGGTAGGAACTTTAGAGTCTTTGGTATGCAGGTAGGTTGTGGTATAGATACTACATCATACGCAGCTGCTTACGCAAAGCATTTTAAAAAACAAGCTATTGGTTGTGGTGTTGTTCTGGGTGGACACACAGCTATTAATTGTCTTATGAATCTGTAATGAATAAAAAACACTTGATAGAGTTTGTAGTGGTGATAGTAATTAACTTACTTATTTTTTACTCTTTCTATTTACTCCTCTTCTAGCTCTACGCTGAGTAAGTCTTCTGCGCGTATTGGTTCTGGGGTGTAACCTGTTAGGAAGAGAAGCTGAGTCAGAAGTTTCTTTTTCAAACTCTTTAGCCATCTCCGGCTTATTAGCGTACATCCATCTACGTTGTGCTTTACTTTTAAAAGGCATGATTAATCTATATCAAAATCTGTTTTTAAATCAAGGTCAAGGCTGGTATCAAAATCAAAATCTAATCCTTTACTTTTTTTACCAGAAGAACCAAACTTTAATTTCTTAGCTTTTTTTTGTGGCCCACTAATAGCATACTCACTAAAGTTAAATATTCTAAGCACGTCTTCTCCTGCCCCATCTGTTTCTCCATTGATTACTTTCTGCAGATTATTTACCCACCTTTCAATTATGCTATATGGTAATCCATTCTTATTTATAAACTCAAACATTTCTTTATTTACCTCGTTATAATCCTCTTGAGTTTTAGCTTTACCAAGTTTATTTATGATTACGGCTATATCAGTTGCTGTTTCAAAAACAGGAAAAGATGTTGTCTGTCTATACCATGGCTTGTCTTGATATGCATCAGCAAACTGCTGTATAACTAACCCCCAGACAAACAACCCATTTAAATTACCCATAAAAGCTGCCCTCATTAATGTATCATCATCATCATCTCTTCTATCTCTAGCAAGACCAGGGAATCCTAGAGATGTATATGCAAATAAAACAGGCATAAACGCATGATAAAATGCTAATTGAGAGAATGCTTGAGCTATATTAGGAGCGTTTTTGTTTTTATCGCCTTTAGCAAATCTTTTTGCAGCTCTTGTCATTTGCCTCCATCCTGTAATCTCTCTTCTTAAATACTGCTTAGGCGTTGTCAAGAACATATTTATACCACGTGAAAAGGGGTCTCTGTTTTGATGAATGTCCCTATCCTGCAAATCGTAAGATTGTTGAGTAGACTTTACATCTTTTTCAAACTTTCTTATAGCATAATCTATCGCTTGTTGTTCGGTGGCGTTTGGATTTTCTTTTTGATATTTAGCCTTATAAAAAGAATAGTTTGGAAGACCTCCTAATAATATTGCACTTCTGTCAGCTACTTTAATGAACCCCATTAACAAATCTATAGCAAAGTTTTGAGTTGGTTTTGGAATAAAACTTTGAAATCTTTCTGGGTTATATGTTTCAATACTACGCAATATACTTCGAGCTGCCCTATCTTTTAAATAAACAGAGTTTTCTAAAACTTCATTATAAACTTGAAGTTGTTGAGTTTTATTTTTAGCTGTATATTTAATCCAATTAGCAGGTCCAACTTCTGGCTCTAAAGCAAACGTAGGAATAGAAGTAAGCTGTTTAATTGCTATTGCAGGTGAAAGCATTAGTCTTGATATTTGAAAAACATTATTAAAAAAGTTTAAAACATTAGCGCTTAACATATTAGTTTTAGACTTTCCTGCCATAGCTAAATTGTTAATCATGTTGTCTATTAAATTATAAAATTCTTTACCATGAATACTTTCAATAATAATTTTTGCATCTTTGTTTGTGAACAATCGTGATATGGTCTGTAGGTTTTCCGCATACGCATCAAAGTACTCCATGTCTTGTGTATACTCCTGCATTGCATCTACTAGAGTGCTGTTTTTGATTTTGTCAGTGCTATTTACTCTTAGTTTTGTATAGTTTGAGCCTACCGTAGCATTGTATTTACTAGCTCCTTGAAGTAAATGAAACTCTTCTGTTTTTTCTCCTTCTCTTCTAATAGGCCCTGCATAGTATTTGTTATAAGGCATATCAGTGTAATAAATTCTTTTATATGTTTCATTAAACCTTTGATGCATAATAGGATAAAACTCCTTGACCTGCCACTCACCAAATGCTCTAACTCTATCATCTAATTTTTCATTCATTTCTCGCATTACTCTTTGATAATCCTCACCATACATGTTTTTAAATGTTGGGTGTAAAGCAGGGTCGTTATATTGAAAAACCATGTAACCTATTTGTTCTTGAGATAATATAATTTCATTTCTTGCAAGAACATCTCTTAATTCATTCTTAGTATCATCGTTTCTATTCTTATCATACTTTGCTTGTGCTGCCTCAACCTCCTTAATGTTTTTATAAAAAATATTATCAGTTTGATTTAATTCTCTTAAGGTGTATTGATAATTTTTTCCGTAATATTTTATTAAATTTTCTTCTAACAAGTAAGAAAAATCTAGCATTCTGCTTTTGTATTGCCTTGTTGATTCATTTACTTTATCAGTAACTATTTCTTGTAGTTGACCTCCAAACACCACCCCAGGAAACTCGGCTAATTGGTCAATTAGACCTGTTAAATCTTGAGCAGCACCAAATCCCATAGTATTACTAAACCTCCTCATCATTTTTTTAAATTTGGTAATTAAATTACCATTTACTCTTTCCTTTTCTGCTATACCTTCTCTGGTTTTTGAAACAGCTTCTACTTCTTTTTTAAAATTTTCTTCATCAGGATTTAATTCTTGCTTTGTTGTTTCTTTAATAAGTATAGATAGGTTTTGCATATACTGTTTATGCTTCTCTTGTAGTATGCCTGCCTGTATGTCTCTACCTCTTACTACTATGTTTTCCAGTTGCACGAATGCTCTTGTTAAGTTTTCAAGTTTTGAGATATCAGAATTTTCTTGCAGCATCGCCTCATTATAATTAATTGCAGTTGTAATGTCAGCAATTCTCATTAATGTTTCAGGAGTCAACTCTTGGTTTTCTGTATCGTTATTGCTTTCTAATAAACTTTCTAGTTCAGCTCTAAGTTTTTCCTGTGTCTTTCCAATAACCTCCACAGAGGCGTCATCAGCTACTAATAAAGATGTAATGGTTTTTAATCTTTTTTTTGTATCAACATCTATTTTAACTCCTTTAGGTTTTCCTGAAACCACAACTTCATACTTACCATTTAACAATCTTTTAATTCTGCTAAGTACGTTTTTGTTGTTAAGCTTAGTTACAGTTTTTTCTATATCATCAACAATGTTTTCTAAATTGTTTCCTTTTAAATCTACAGTGCTTAGGTCTTGAATTTTTCTAACTATATCTATTACCTCTGATTTAGTAAACAAAGACTTAGGAAGATTTCTTCTTAATAGATTTATAAGTATCTGCTGTTGACTTTTAACAGTAGTAGCACCTTTCTTTTTATCTGTAATGCTTTTTCTAGCTTTTACTATTTGGGCTGTAACTGTTTGAGATGGTCTTGCTTCGAGTATACTTGTAAGGTCACTAAGCATTTGTGCTTGTAAGGAAGACAAACCTTTTTTAGTTTTGGTCTCCCCTTTTACTTTATAAGTTTCAGCTAAACCTTTAAACTGTGGCCTTTCCATTAAATAATTAATAACTGAATCAGCTTCAGCCGTTTTACTTAAAGGTTTTTTCTTGTTAGCTTTTCTTTGTTTTAAAATAAAAGTTTCTAATTGTAAAAATAGTTTTGTTCCAGCAGCATCTCCAATCTTTTTAAAACTATCAGGCACTCCTCCTAATGTTAAAGACTGGATGTCTAATATATCTTTAATCTTTGTTTCAGAAAGTTTATACTGTCTTCTAAGTGTATCAACTATAAGCTCTTCTCTTACCTTTCTATCTCTTAACTGGCTTGCAATGTCTACATAGAAGTCATCGCTTCTCTGACCTCTGCCCGTCAATTGATTTGTATCAATTTCGTATGGGTTTATAAACTTATTATTTTTAGTAACATAAAGTGAGCCACTCCTAGCTCTTGCCACTCCATATCCTAATGGTTCTGCTGCCTTTCTAAATTGAAACTCATCTACCATTGGATTAGCAAACCCTGCTGTATCTACATTATAAAACTGTGCAACCTCTTGTATTGTTTTCTCTCTTTGCTCTCTAGGTGTAATTTTATTAATTTGAGCTACTTTAGGAATAGAACCTGAGCTACTAGCTACATTAGATTTTTTAAATGAATCTTCCCCTACTTCTTCTTTTACTGAAACCGTTGTACTTGCTATATTATATTTAGTGTATGTATCAGTTACCTCTGAGGATTGATAAAATAAATCAGGTTGATAGATACCTTCTATATTCGCCTTTATAGTGTATGCGAATGAAGGGTGGTAATCTACATCACCTACATTAGGCTTAGTTATTTGTAAATCTCTGTTGTCAAACTTTATTAAACTAATTATATCGAAACTATTAGAGCCTACGTTTAATGGGTCTTGAAACTTTTTAACAAAATCAATTTTGTTATTAACTTTTAAAGCGTCTTTGTATTTAGCATTACCAGAATATCTATCGTTAAACAATTTTCTTAATTCAGGTGAGTAATTATTTTTAATGTCTAGCAATTCCACAAGCTTTTTTGGATTATCTTTAAAAGAATTAAAATCTTTTATGTTTAAGTTAGATTTTTTATTAAAAACATTTAAAGCTTTTTTACCATCAATATTGGTTAATGCACTATTAAAAAGAGTTATTAACTCTTCATTAGTTAATATATTATTATCTAAAGCTGCATAAGTTAATTGTTCAAATATGTTTTGTTGGAATTGCCATGATTTTTCTAAAGTTCCTACATGAGGGGCAAATAAGCTTACGTCTCCCTGCTCTACATTTCTTTTAAATGTTTCAGCATTAACATCAGTGTTAAATGCCGCTAAGTTAGAAAAGTCACCAATGTTTAAACCTTGTTTTTCCATCATTAAAGGCACATAGCTTTTACCCCCATACAAATCTAGCACGATACCAGGTGCAATTTCTGTTGGACCAGCACTTGTAAAATCATACATGTTAGTTATAATTTTTTGATTTTTAAAATCCTTTACACTTTTATCAGTTATCAATGAGGAGAAAGACCTTGTGTCTGTTTTAACGCTTGGCGCTCTTTGTTCTCTTCCGGTTGGGGGGAAAGTAAGCGTACCCACTTGACCCCCCTCTCCTTGCTCTTGTTCTTTATCTAACCCTGACTGTTCTTCAATTATTTGTACATCTGTTTCTGTTATAGTTTCACCAGTTGAAATTTTACCAGCTAATGTGTTAAATAAATCTACTACATCAGAGTCTTGCTGTGTAAACTCAGAGATGTTTATATTTAAACCAATCTTATTTGCAAGGTCTTGCAGGAATTTAATTACTTTATTTTTTTGCGGCTTAGTAAGTTGTGTATACTCTGAAGCCATAATACCCATAAGCTCTGCTAACCTTTCTTCATTTTGAAAGTCAGGTTTGTCATCGTATTTTGCGGCAAACTCATCTATTCTTCTAGCAAGAGGACTGTTTTTTGGTAAAGCTTTTCTGACTGACCTCATCATGTTTTCAGCTAGTTTAGCTGCTTCAGCATTAGTTTTAATTTTACTCAATAAAGTTGCGTGAAATATTTCATGAGGCACTGTTGTAGCTGATGCTTTATTTAAATCAATGTGAATTACATTTTCATTAGTGTCATAAAAACCCCTGTTGCCAGCTGGAGCAAATCTTTCAAACTCAGTTGTGCTTTCGTGTAATATTATTTTAGTCTCAGGAAAAAGTTTCTGTATTGCTTTTGCTCCTGTTTTTGCTAAACCTTTTACTACATTACGAAGTGTTACTTGGTTTGGTTTTAAATTTTCAGGCTGTTCGTTAGTGTTAATAATTAAATTATCAGAAATCTCTTCAACATTTTTAGTTTTCTTTTTACCAAAGAAAGTGTCTGTAGCACTCTCTTTTGTCTCTGGTACAGGAGCAGCTGATTCAGCTTGCTCTACCACTTCAGTAATATCTTTTGATTCTTGTTGTGTTGCACCTTCAACTTGTGTATCAGTTGTAGTTTCTTTTATCTGCGCTAACCTTTCGTTTATCTGCTGTATTTCAAGATTGTCTTGTTTAACTGAGCCAAGGTTTTGGTCTATTGGAGGTGCGGTTCTATCTTCAAGAACTTTCTTTCTAATTTTTAAATCCATAGCCTCAGCAAATGCTGGGTTGTTTATACCTCCTGGTAATTCATTTGCTAACCCTATGGCTAACTCATAGTCTGCTTTAATTTGTTTACCTTGCTCTGGAGTAATCTCTCCACCATTAATCTCCATCTTTATAAGATTTGTTAAAGCTGATTGAGATATTTTGGGATTATTTTTTATCTCTCTAAATATTTGTATCTGCTGCTCTGTAAGATTTGCAAATTTATTTTCACTAACAGCTGCTGACACTGCTGGTATTGTTCCCAAAACAAACCCACCTACAGCTTCTTGAGCTGATGCATAAGCAACTTGACCTAATAATTCTGCAAAACTTTCAGGAGTATCAAATAATTCTTTCCCTTTAATAAGGTTATATATTTCTTTAAATCCTATATCACTAAGCTCTTGAGCTGCACCAGTTTCTGCTTCAGCAAGTGTTGCTCCCCCTAAAACTAAAGCTCCTTTGGTGGCAGAGTTTTTAACTTCTTGGTCTAAAAACTCTTTAAATGTTCTTGCTGAACCTCCTTTAGGCATTTTATTTAAGACCTTTGTTAATACATTGGCAACAAACCCACCTTTATCAAACACATTTCTAATACCATAATTTTCTAATGCCGCAACTGTAAGAGCGGCTGGCACTTTAAATAAAACTTTTTCATTTTCACTTATGTTTGCAAAATCAGGATTGTTACTCATCTGCTCATCGAGCTTACCAGATGTAAGCATAAACAAACTTGCTAGCCTACCGGGCCCAGCAAATAAAGATGGTATAGATTCTGCTACACCAGATAATGCTCCTAAGAAAAATCCTTTTTGTTTTGTTGCTGCATATTGTTCGGTAATTGATTTACCTCCTAATTTTTTTTGCCACCCATCTCGTATATTAGTTATAATTCCGCCCTGTCTAACCCCATCTATCTCTTCACCATACTTCACATCTTTTATATACCTGTCTTTTATTTTTCCTTGAATAACATCAAACTCACTCATGGGTGTTAACATACTTTTTTTACCAGAATCTTTTTTATAAAACTCTTTTAAATCATCAACACTCATTTTTTCTAAGTCTTCTTCTAATGGCGATGCGTATTCTAATTGTTTAGCTGCACGCAAAATTTCTTCTTTAAATTTATCATCCCCCATTTCTTTTCGCAAATCTACTGCTCCTGGAAGACCAAGCTTTGCAGTTAAAGCATAGTTTGCTACTTCAGAAATTGGAGTACTTATACCACTTGCCAAGTTGTACTTCATTAAAAGACCAAAGTTTCCTTGCTCTTTTTGCATGTCATAATACTTCCCAACTGCTGTATTTAATTCTGCTTTTTGTAAATCTAAATTATCTCCTTCTTCTAATAGCTTTAACCCTGCCTCTTCATGTAATTTTATCCTACTGTTATAGTCATCAATTTGTTCTTGATTCATTGACTCCCTGTTTTCAAAATCTTTCTCTAACCTTAGACTATTTGCACTATATTGCTGAATACCTTGATTGAACCTGTCTTGCCTTTTAGCTATAGAAAATAAAGATTCATCCATCTCTTTATCATTTCTAAACTTTATGTCGTTAGCCTCATACCCAATTACTCTTTGTGCAAGTGCAGAACTTTTTTCTTTGTTTTCTTCTATAAACTCTAGCAACTCTTTAGCACGTTTACCTTCGTCTTGAAAAAAGCCTATGTTAATTTTTATAGAAGGGCCATCATCAAATCCATTTTCACCTCTTGCTGAAACTTTAATTTTTTGCCCAAGAATATCTGCTTCTTCAAATTTAAAACCTTGGTCTCTATATAAGTAGTTTAGTTTTGGTACAATAAAACTTTCATTTTTATTCAACAAATCTTTGACATCTTTAAACTCTTGAGATAAATCGTTTACCTTTGATAGTTCCATATCAGTAGAAACTATTTCTCCTTCTCTTTTTTTCTGTTCTTCTATGTTTGTATTATCAAAACCTACTGTAGGTTTTATAAGAGCATCCCTTTGCTCAGTTAAAGATTCTAACTCTATCATTGCAGGGGTTTTCTCTGCAGGTTTACCTAAAGGATATAATTTTTCTTCTTCTTCAGATAAAGGAGTTTCAGCCTCTGTTTGAATTTGTTTTTCAAGGTCAGCTATTTGAATAGAAAGGGTGTCTATTTTACGACCAGTTTGTAGCTCTTGGTCTTCTGATAAATCCGAACCACCATCCCCCGAAGGAGAATCCATAGGTTCGTCTTCGATTTTTTTTTTTGAAGAATACTGGTTGGTGAAAGTTTCTTTGTCTTTTGAATAAAGCTTTTTATCGGTGACCACATTGTAAACTTTATCTACATATTCAGGGTCAGAAAACTGCTCTTCAAACTCTTCCAAAGATTTTGAATAAAGTTTTTTATCTATTAATACGTTATATAATTTTTCAATTTCTTCCATATTAATCTAATATAAATTCTTCTTCAACATTAACATCGCCTTCGTATGAATAATCTGGATTACTTCTTCTAAATAAAGCATATATCTCATCTTCACTTCCAGCTATCAATGCTGTTTTTAACAACTTCAATCTATCTTCCGTTACTTCCTTTCCTAAATTTATCACTGCTGTATTGCCATTATAAACTATGACATTCTTGTTATCATCTTTCTCAAATCTTAAACCAAGAGGTGTAAGTAAGTTTTCAATTTGTAAATCGTTATATTCATCTCCTTCATCTGGAGTTACAAATCCAGTTTTAACTGTAAATAAATTTTTTGTTAAATAAGTTTTTGCTTCATCTATTTTAATAGCATTTCTTAGAGCTTTTTCATTTTCTTGTTGCTCTTTCAATTCAGCAGCAGATATTTTTACAGGAACATCTGTAAACATTCCACTTCCTAATGCAGATGACAATGCTTCAAAATCTAAACCACCTTTAGCTCCAGCTAATAAAATACCTAAACTTTCTTTATCTATTTGTTTTCCACTTCTTTGTGCTATTAAAGTTAAATTTAATATTGTTTTAATATTATCATCAAAATTACTGGTTTGTATAGGGTCTACTCTTGTATAATCAGCAGCACCTTTAAGCATGTCCTGTGCATTTTTTAATATGACTTCTTTAGCTTTATCACTCTCATAAAATCTACCAGACTTATCTTGGTAGAATGTGTAAGGGTTTTTATCTTGTAGCTCTTTTAATTTAGCTTCTGTTAAAATACCACCGATTTCATAGTATTCCATAGGCACTGAAGCATACTCAAAGTTAACAGTGTCTTCGCCATCTTTTATTGTATTCGCCATAGCAAACCCTCTTAATGCTGTTGGCTGAGATAGCATTGCTTCTGATGCATTCGTTAAAGCTTCTTTGCCTTTCTCTGTTGATATAAATCTCCCCACTTCTTGTTTACCACTAGAAGTAGTTATATCCTGTACTCCTGTTAAATTTTTAAGAGTTGATGTTATTGCACCCGAAGTATCATATTGACCTTGAAACTTCATGTTAACACCATTAAAGTATTGATTTATTGACATAATATCATATCCACCCTTTAGTCCTTCACCTGTTTTAATTAAATTTGCTTGATATGACTGTGGGTCAAAAGCTATACTTACACTACCTAAATCAGAAAACTCTTGAAGTTGGCTTAACTTAAATAAATCTTCATCGCTTAACTCACCAGCCGCTTTCTTTTCTTCTATGCCATTAATCATTGTCGCATACTTAGTCATAGAATCTACGGTCATAGAAACCTGAGAGTTTAAGTTAGCCATAAGGATATCATAAGTTCTCTTATCTATATCTCCGTTATTAAATTGTTCATTTACTTTAGATGCAGATTGCATTGCAGCTTGAGATGTGTCACCAAAAAATCTATTGTATTCCTGGTTAAAACTTGTAGGCATTTTACCTAGAAGCTCTGCAAACTCACGACTTGTATTTGCTACACCTGCTGTTTCATCAGCTTTCTTTTGTTCGTATGCTTTTAAATCGTCACTAAGACTCTTAGTAACTGTAGCCATGTCTATGCCTAATGCATCTCCTGGTCTTAATCTTTCGTATCCGTAGTATGACATATTATATATTTACATTCTAAACACAGAGTCATTGCTAAAATTTATAGTATCATTATTAGCTGTTACTCCTGACAAATCTATATTACCAAATTGAGTATCACCAAGTTGAGTGATATCATATCCTGGCGAAGTGTCAAATTGAAACTCTGCAAAACCTTCAAAACCAGTTGGTGTTTGACCGCCTCCTTTTTTACCGTCTAATAAACCTGATGTTGCTAGTCCTGAAAGACCTCCCCCTAATTGACTAAACCCCTGTTGCATATTATAAGTACGCATTTTCATTGCATCTTGTGCTGCAGCTTGTGCTCCTGTTGCTTCAGCTAAGTTTACTTGCGCTCTTGCTGAACCAAGTCTTGATTCTTCTTGAGCTACAAGCCTATCTAATTGTGACATCTCTTGCGACATAGCTGCTCTCTGTCTAGCTAAACCGGCTTGCTGTGCCTGTACAACTCTACCTGCTGTAGCTGCCGCACCTCTTGGGTCTCCCGCAACACCTGCCGCTAATGCGCTAGCTCCAGCCTGCGCTAAAGCTTCTCTTTCTAATTCATAAGGTTCTTTTGCAATTGATAAACCTTTCATGTAATTTACTGATAATTCTTTCTTAGCTTCCGCTGCGGCTACTGCCGCTGCATTCTGAGCTTTCTTCATTGCATCTCTCTGTTTCTTTGCTTCACCGAAACTAAATATAGAGCCGACAATTTGAACACCTGCCGCTGCTAATAATAAAGGGTTTGCCATAATAATTTTTTATAAATACAAAGATACTAATTTTTACGGATAGCTTTTCATTACATCGCTCTCTACTGCAAACAGTTCCGTAGCCTGAGTATTAAAGTTCGTGATAGTAAATATACAATAATGTCCTAGTAAACCATGAGATTCAGCCTCAGAACTTTTAATAAACAAAATGTATGGGTCGTTTAGCGGAAAAACAACTGTGTCAGCTGCGGTCGTACTTACTATTAATTGGTTTATGCCATTAGGTAAGTCTACATTTATTTGAGTAACCACACCACCAAAAGTAACATCGGTATATTGTGGTAGGGAGTGGTATACATAATCTCCGACACTTATAAAGCTACCTATAGAAACGAGGGGGTTTGTAGAAAAGCTTAGTGTAGTTGTTCCTTGATTTATAGCTACGTTTGAAGTCTTACCAATACCATTAGCTGACCTCATAGCGTATTGTCCTTTTAACGCTGGCACTTCACCTCTTTGTCTGAGGTAAGTAAACCAAGCTCCTTCTTTCTTTTCAAACCATCCGTCTTCCATAAAACCATTTATCTGTATATCTGTTTCAAGATAAGATTCCCAAGCATCATTAGATTCTAGGTTTAATGTTTTGTAAATTTTATTTTCTAGTGGATTCTGATTAAAAACACTTGTTAATTGTGAATGATATTGCTCTCCATAATAATTGTTTCTTTTTTCATTTACATTGTGTTGAAATAAATTACCACCTTGAAACGTGTAAAAAAAGTTATTCATACCTATCATATACTCAGGTATATAAGAATAAAATGACGGCCAACCTTTAGAGTTTTGACTATAACTTACTGTCCATTCTGTATTAACAGGGGATGGTATAGGCGGGACTACACTTGGAGGTGTAGGCGCTGGTGTAGGAGGTGTAGGCGTTGGTGGATTTGAAGAACCACAATTTGCATCAAACCTTAAATTGTTTTCACCTAAAAAATACTGACCGTTTGTAGACTCTGGATATAATGTTTGATAACTTATAGTTCCAAAGTCTTGATTTACATTTAATGTAATTGTCCCTGAATAAAACGAATATGTGTTTCCATCTAAACCAACAGCATTTTTTTCTAATTTAGTTCCTGTATAAGATATTGCATTTTCTAATCCATTATTTAAAAAAGCAATAGGCCATTCTGGTGTAACTCCAGTTATTTGATATATCCCTGTGTTAACTTTATAAATACCCCACTCACCATTTATAACATAAAAACTTACTGAAGTATCAGGTAAATTTAAAACATCAGGAAATTCTGTTGTATAGGTAGAAACCGTTAGAGAGTTTGTAAAACTTAAACAATATTCTGCAGTACCGGGTGGAGAAGGGGGGCTAGGCGGAGTAGGTGTAGGCGCTAAACCTGCGGCACAAGTAGCACAATCAGAATAAGATGTGTTTGGTAAATCTAAATAAGAAATATTTGTTGTGCTTACGCCATTAGTCCAACATATACCTTGATAAGGTATTGTGTTTGGCCATCCTGTAAAACTGGCTGGCGCTCTAAATATTTGTTTCTGACTTGAGGCATTACAGTTTTCATATTCATAGTAAATAAAACCTTCAAGTGGGTCAGGGTTTGCATTACCACACTTAGTAAAACATTCTTTTTCTTTATCAAACCACTCGCCTCCTAATGAATTAGGAATTATTTGTGCAGTTTCATCAAGACAATAAGTTTCAAAAGTATTAGCAGGTACATCTATTTGTATAACATTACCGTCACAACATGTTACAAACCATGAACATATCGCTGTTTCACTACCTACTGAATCAATGGGACACGAAAAACGTATTGACTTACAAGCCATAAAGAATTTATTTGTTTACAAATTTACGAATTTATAAATTAAGGTTTATAAACCACCGCCCCAATTACCAGTGCCGTAGTGATATGTTTGAATAAAATCAAAATTAAATTTTCCTACAGGATTAAACTGAGCGTAAGGTAAAACTTTATGAGGTATATTGTTTTCTTTTACAAATTTAGATAATGCAATAGGTCCTACTATTTGCCTAACAAAAGTACCTAAAGGTTTGCCTTCTATTTCCTTTCTGTTTAGAATGTCGGTCAAATTATTTTTAATATCTACTTTTAAAGATTCTAAAAAAATATTCCATAAATCAGAAGGTGGAGATATTATAAATCCATTTTGATAGTCTTCATCTCCAGCGGAAGATTCTAGCAGATATATAGAGTGACTATCTAATTGTTTTGTAAAGTCATTGTAAACTTCAAAATCCATATCACATATAACACCTCCAATATCTCGTGCTATTAAATATCTTACGAAATCAATTTTATATATAACAGGGCATTGATTTAATATTTCATAAAACTCTTTATCATATCTCATTAAGTAGGTATTAATTCCTTCTCTATCACACCATTTGTTTCTTTTGTAACCTTTGATTGTGTCCCAACTATAATCACATCTAAACCATTCTTTACTCCATCGGTTTTTGTCCTGTGGAGCAACTTGATGTATTATGTTTGGTCTGTACTTTGTTCCGTATAATTTGTTAAAATCTTCAATAGTTCGCACATCATCTTTTAATCCCACTAAACGTGGTGTGCCTTGGTTGGGATGATAAGCTTGCCTCTGATTAGATTTATCGTACAAATGATATATACCTGGATAAGGTATATTAGTAATATCATATCCAGCTAAAAAAGTATTGAATGTAGCATAGGTTTCTTCAAAATACATATCACCTTTTTGAACATATATATCTAAATCAAGCACAGATATATCACTAAAAAAATATCCAGCAGCTATTGTGCTTGGCCCTAAATATTTTTTTTCTTCTACTCCTTGCGCTCCTGGCCAAAACCTACCTTGTTTATCAATCTTATCTATTTTATTTATATAACAAGCATCCCAACTTTTTTTATCAGGCAGATAGTACATAGAAGGGAAACCACTGAACACTACATTTCCCTCATAATCATCAAGATGGTTTATTAGTTTTTGGTCAAACCCTTTATCAAACCTCATGTGTGCATCAACTTGTAAATAATATTTATGATGAGGTTTTACATAATTACGTATTTGTTCTCTTGCCCAGACTACTCCATTAGTTCTTTTGTAGCTACTATAAACTTCTGTAACATTCTGATAGTTTATGTTTTCAGGATATTCACTTTGATTGAATATTATAATATCTAGATTATCTTTATTGCCAGCGTTATCTATTAAACTCTCTATTGTTTTTTTTACTTCATCATCACAATAAGAAGCAACAGAAATTAATAACTCTGGTTTTTTCAAATTATATTATTTTATAATGTACATAAAAGTTTCTAAAATAAGTTCCTCCAAAAGGCTCTTCTCTTCCGTGTTCACATATTGCTGACTCATACATAATCATATCTCCTGGCTCAGCATACACTTTATACCATTCCCCATCATGACCTTGAATATCTAAAGGCCAGTCATCAGACTCTGGCTTGTTTGCACATCCACACGCTAAATCCTTGTCAACTATAATAATAGAACTTATGTGGTGGGTTTCGACCCTGTCGTAGTGTTTTTCAAGAGTAGCTCCTTTTTTATACGACCTTATACCATAAATAAAAGATGGCTCGATGTCTTGGTTGTTAATCCAGTTTTGATGTACTGGTAATAATTGATTATGGATTAAGGTTCTTATGGAAGGTAAAGCATCGAGTGATAATATCTCTGTATCTCCTCCTTTAATAATATTTTCTTTTCCGTCAAAAACTTCATTTACTCGTTTGTCTTTTAATATGTTGTAAGAATCATTAATTATATTCCAGGTTTCTGCTGGACATTTTTGTATAGCAAAACCTAGTTCAGTAAATTTTGGAATTTGTTCTTTAGATGTAAAAATTTTAGGTTTTGTTTCTATAGCAGGTTTGCTTTCTTTTTTAGTTAATTCAGAAGCTTTGACTATATATGATTTTTTATCTTCTACTTTTTCTTCCTTCTTTTTTTCAACGGAATCATAATACATTTTTTCATCGCTAGCCCCATTCCAGTTTTTTTCTCTCCACCATGAAGTCACTACATACTTTTTACCTTCATCAACTGTAACACCTTCGTGTAAATATTGCTCTTGTGTTTTCCCATCTTTCATGTTATACCACCATGAAGCTTTGCCTGTCTCAGGCTCTACGGTTTTTTGTAATGTAGGAAAGTATGTGCCTCCTCCTTTATAGTCATCATTTAAATATATCATTAAAGTATGAGTTCTATTTCCAGATGCTTTGCAGTGCATGTCATAAGCAGGGCCGCTAAAAAAATCATTATGTGGTTTAAAGTATTGACCAGGTTCATATAGTTGACCTTGAAGTGCTTCTCCTTTAACAAGTTCTAAACCTAAAGTGTCGGCTATTTGTTTTTTTATTTTAGACATTATAGGAGTGTTCATGTCTAAATTAGATGTGCTTGATGTTCTATGATTAGTAACATCCGTTCTGTCAGTACCCCCTACTACTACTGATGAGCGTGAATGATTTGCGTCAATCATTTTAATAAGTTCTTGACACTCCTCAGGTGTAATAAAATTATGTATTTCCTCCATTTGATTTGATTAAATTTCAAATAAAGTTAATCATTATTATTTACAATTAAAAACTATGGACAAATTGTAGATGTACAAGATAATGTAAATGCTGAACCATTCCAGTATCTATAATAGCTACCAGTATTATAGTATCCCGCTAAAGCGTTTCTTGTTCCTGCGCTATCTCTATATAACAACGTTGCTGTACAGAAATCTGATGTATTCATGTAGAACGTAGCGTAACCACTACAAGTAAAACTTGTTGTGCTAATAAACTCTAAATTAATAGCCGGGTAACTAGGCGCAGGTGTCGGACTAGGTGTTGGACTAGGTGTTGGACTCGGTGATGGGCTAGGCGATGGGCTAGGCGTAGGCGTAGGCGATGGACTCGGTGATGGCGTAGGCGTAGAAGCTAGACATGTAGCACAACTATTATAGATACTTACTGCAGTGTTAGAATTTATTGTACCTACACTTCCGCCATATAAATAACAATGTCCATCTGCCATTAACAATGATTGTCCTTCAAACAATATTTGAGTTGTAGCCACATTAGTAAATGTTCCTGCACTTCCATCACATCTATCAATATCATAGTAGTAAACCGATTGAGTAGGAACTGGACTAGGACTTGGACTAGGTGTTGGACTAGGACTAGGTGTTGGACTAGGACTAGGTGTTGGACTAGGACTAGGTGTTGGACTTGGTGTCGCTGGTGTACATCCACCACAACTACTTTGCACTGAAACAGTTGTTACGCTACAATCACTCACAGTGTTTACAGCTATAATTTCCCAACATTTTGTTCCATTAAATCCTGAACCACAAGAACCTCCGCCGCCTCCACTAATTTTAAGCGATATACCAATTGCATTAGAAGCATAAGTTCCGGTCACAGTTACAAATGCAGTTGAACTAGAATTATTACAATCTCTAATTTGAATATTAGTAGTTGGCGGTGGCGTTGGCGCTGGAACTGGACTTGGTGTTGGAGTGGCACACGTAGTTATAGCTTGAACAACCCCTGTCGAAAGAATTAAATATTTATCATTTGATGGTTGCGGTAAATACCCCTGTGTATTTGAAATGCTATACCATTCTAAACCTCCGTTAAACACAGTGGTTTTAGAAGAGTTCACATATAATGTATCTCCAACAATTATTTGACCAACTGTTGCTCTATCAGAGAACACAAAGTAATCTGTTCTTGCATTACAAGCCGCAGCTTCAGTATAACCTTGCTGAGGAAGAGCATTAATAAACATTGATGGGTTTTCACAATCTAAACAGTTATTAAAACTACTTAAAGATTCTACATCAACACTTGATGTCGCAGTAGTTGAAACAGGATTAGAGTAACAAATGTTGTTGTATTTTATAAAACTAGGGAAACTAGCTGTTGTGCTTTGTTTTCTAAATACCGCTGTTGTTGATGTTTGACATTCAGTATATGTAGCATAATCATAAACCGGTGTTGCTCCACATCCACCACAACTACTATATGCAGAGTTTAATACAGCAGATGAATCATAAGAAGTTGCAGCATTATCAATTATTTCCCAACAAGTTGAGCCAGTAAACTCTGGGTTTGGCGCACTAGCAGCACCTGTTATTTCTATCACTATACCATTAGCTAAAGTTGGCGCTGTTAAACCTGTAACTCTTACTTTGTAAGTTGGTGTTGTAGTAAAACATTGTCTTATTTCAACATCTTGGAATGTAGCAGCAGCTGGAGCTGGTGTTGGACTTGGTGTTGGAGTACAATTTACAACTGCATCAACAGCACCTAATGAATTAATCAGTAAAGCATACCCATTATCTAAGTTTGGATAATGACCATTTACGTTTGTTACACCATAGAAATTCAATCCACCATTCCACACATTTGTCAATCCTGAATTTGTATATATAATATCTCCTGTTTGTATTGAAGCGACATTAGCTCTTGAAGTATACATACTGTTAGTTGCTTGCGCAACACACGCAGTAGCTGAGTTTCCTACTCCATTACCCACTGTATATGTGGAAAATATTTGTGTTCCACTTACAGCTGGTGTTGGACTTGGTGTAGGTGTTGGACTAGGCGTTGGACTTGGACTCGGAGTTGTAGCCTCACAAGTAGCACAATCAACGTAAGTGTCCACAATATCATTAGTACTTGTCAAGCTTGTTGTTGAAGGATTTTCATAACACAAGTTACTATCCTTAACAACAGCTGGGAATGAGCTACCTGAAACTTTTCTAAATACTTTAGTAACAGAAGTTCCACACACATTGTATTCTCTGAAATCATAAGTTACAGTAGGCACAGGCGTTGGAGTCGGACTTGGAGTCGGACTTGGGCTTGGGCCTGGAGCAGGAGTCGTACCACAAGCAGCACAATCAGTATAGCTAACAAGACCATTTACATTTATAGTAGAAGTTAATCCAGTAGCTTGAGGATTGTAATAACAAATACTATTATAAGATACAGAAACCGGGAAAGTTCCTCCTTGAACTATTCTAAACACTTCATCACTAGCTATGCCATCACACGCCGTATACACTCTATAATCATAAACAACTGGAGTTGGCGTCGGTGTAGGTGTTCCACAATTTGGACAATCATCTTCTGCAAACAAAACACCTGAGGCTTGCTGCCTTACAATTGATTGGTCTGAATACCAACCGTCAGAAGCAAAAGTAGTTAGAGCTGCATCTGTAAATAATGCTGTAGCCGTAGAAAAACTTGCTGAGCTATAATAATATGTTCCTGTTGTTGCCATTTACAATTTTACAAAGTTAACCATTTATCCTGAACATCTTGAGTCTCCACATCCTGCTACCTGAACTATTACTTCTCCATTTTGTCCTGACCCTCCTACATCATATAATGATGCACAACCATTAGTTGAACCAAATTTATATTGAACCTCATCACCAACTACAATTCCTAATGTTTGATTTGCTTTCAAATAAACTGCTTGTAAGCTTACACAATCTATACCTAAGAAATAATCATATACTGGTGCAGGCGCTGGTGTAGGGCTTGGTGTTGGACTAGGTGTTGGGGCTGGAGTAAACGTACAATTACAACACGAATCAAATATGCTTACCGCTGAATAACAAAGCTGCTGACCTATAGCGTTTCTTAAATCATAAATTAAATATAACTTATTACCATTAGCTGGTAAACCAAATTGAGCGCTATACAATGTAGGAGCGCCACTCGAATTTATTGGAGTTGCTTGCACAGATGCAGCTAATAATATACTTATATCAGTTGGATTATTTTCAAACAATGCATCAGTTCTTAAATATCTAAATTCATTTTCAGTAGGGTCAAACTGGAAGTTGTCAAAATTTAATTTATTACTTCTCATTGTAATAACTGCTCCATCTGGAGGTATTACTCCTGAAGCTTGAGGGCCTTCTAACTCTCTGTATTGTGAAATTATCGGGTCGCTTGGACTTGCTAAAAATGTAACTAAATCTGATTGTGTTGGAGAACTTACAGTTGAATCTGACCAACTAAATTCAGTGTGTGTAAATTGACCTGCGTTAGCATTTGTGCTAAGAGTAATACTGTATACACTAAACAACTCTTCTTCAGGACATTTAACTGTCACTTGAATTGTGTCGTTTACAATTGAATCAGATGAAATAATCATAACAACTTCAGTTGGAGTTGGATTTGGTTTTGGAAACTTAAGCGTTCCGCTTTGATAAACTATACCTGTTGAATAAGTAACACCATCATATATTGCTTGAACTATATATCCTGTACCTGAAACCTGTCCTTCTGTTTCAATATCTACACCTGCTTCTGAAACTATTTGTTGTTCAGTTCCTTCAGTTACTATTAAATCTGTATTTTCAAATGGAATAACATAATCAATTTCAACAAAATATGTTTTTGATGGAGGCCCTGTTGTCTCTCCTAGTTCAACACAATAAACAAATTCTTGTCCTGCAACAATGGTAATGTTTTTTGTAACACCACAAGCAGTACATATTTCAGTCTCTGGTTTTACAATTGTATTAGTTGTAAACACATATTCTTGCATATAAGGGTCGTAACCTCCTAGTTTCTGTGTTGCTGATGCTTCTGCAAATAAATCTCTAAACCAACTTCTCATACCTTCATTAGATATTACAGTTAGTATTTCGTTTTGAGCAGAACTACCCGTTAATTTTATTATAACGTTTCTTTTTGCATCAGAGAAATATTTATTTTCACCAAATGTTGCAAAACTTTCTGGGTGATTACTAATTCCAAACTCTTCTACTCTTGCTATTTGTGTGCCTAAAACTTCAGGAACGGAAGTAACTACACCACCTCCAGTAGCATCTGATAATAAATTTTTACCAGCAAGTACATAAGATATCTTGTCTTCTTGTAATACTAAAATATCTGTTTTTCTTGCAAATAATATCTCAACATCTCCATACGTTTCTTCAAGCGGCTTAAAGTTTACTAATCCTAAGTTAAATTCATTTAATCTGTTTACATTTGATTCATCATTAAAGACACCACTGTATGTAATGTCAGCAAACCTGTGAGCTGCTTTAAATTCTTCGTTAGATGTTGTAAAAATTCTGTTTCCTAAATTAAAAGATTTACCTTTTATAGAGTCTCTAATCCTATAGCTTTCAACACCGTTTCCAAAACTATAACAATTTGTAAATCCAGGGTTTACAATTGCTGATTGAAAAGAAGTTTGGTTTTGTACATTTCCTAAATGTAGTCCATTACTAATATCAAATGATTGACTGTTTTCATACCAGGCATCTGGTAAAGCGTCTTGTGCTTCAGTTTCAAACACATAAGTAGCTCCATCACCTCTATATACAGTAAATGAAACTTCAAGCATAGATTCGGTATTTTCTGTACCACCATAAGACAAAGGCCCAGAAACTAAAAGATATATTAAATTGTTTCCACTAGAGTCTTGCGTATTAGAGTCTTCATAAATTCTGTAATAAAAATTTTCATTAAAATCTAAAGGTGAAGGTGTACCTCCTCCAAAATAAGTAGAAGCATTTAGTTCAGATATATTTTTACAACCTTTATTTACATTAGCAGTTACAAAAGGAGGAGCTCCATTAGTAACCTGTGGTGAAACAAACGTGTTGTTTATGACTTGTTGTTGTCCTGGATTTTTTATTCCACTATTTAAAATACTAGCAACATTATCACCAATAAACCAATTAGCCGCATTAGTATAACTAGTTGATGCTGTTAACGTTTGTTCAAGCGTATAATTCTGTCTTCCTCCTGCACCAGTTCCAGCTCCATTTCTCCTCATTTCTACCCTCATGACTATTCTACTTCCAACGGGAACATCGTAAACATCATAAGTAGAAGTTAAAGGAGCTTGTCTATTTACGGTTGTAAAAAAAGGAAACGCTACAGTAGGTATGTCGCCACTTGTAGTACATGTTTTTTTAATAGGGTCAATTGCAATAACAGCATTAGGGTCTTGTATAGATGAAAAATTAGAAGCGTTTATCTTCATATAAACACCACCTATAACATCAACCGCAGTTCCCGACGCGTCAAATATAGATATAAAACCACTGGACTGAGCTTCTTTTTCTAAAACAGTTGTTCTTATACATCTAGTAGTTGGTCCTGTATTATCGGCCTTTACAATTAATGTGTCACCCGCTTCAACTTTAGCTGCATTTTCACCATCTAATAAAAAGTAACTTGAACTTGAAACTGTGTCTCTATAAGCAACATTACTATAAATTGTTTCATAGGTGTCTTTAGTAGGTTTTACAACAAATTTATATTTTGTTGCCCAAGCCGGAGCTTTCATTGATGGTGGTATTTCTACTTCTATATAGTTTCTGTCAATAGAATTGCTACATGGAATGTTAAATGAAGCTCCTGAACCTCCTGGAGCATTACTTACTAAAGCTGTTGATGCTCGGTTGTAATCATCCATGTAAATAATACCTACCTCATAACCTCTATTACTGTGTAAACTTTCAGCGCTTGCGCTATCTCTAAAAGAAGCAGTTTCATTTACTATGCCCCAGTAAGCGTAACCTGATTGTGCTACTCCATCACTATAAAGAGCCGCTAAGTTTTGTATTTGTAAAACATTTGAGGAAGTACTTGCTGTAGCTACTAAAGATTGACCAGCGCTTGGAAACGTTGAAGTTGCAGAAGTTATTCCTGTTTGTAACAAGCTATAAGTAGAATCTAAATTTTCAGGCACAGTTCTGTTAAAGACATCTGTTAAAGTATTACCAAGTCCAGCTTGTGCATTGGCAACGGTTTGTATTGTTCCATTTACCCCATCAGTTCCTATCTTTTCTTGAAAATCTACACTATTAACAAAATCATAAACAGTAGTATAATCATCTATCAAAGTATAAGACCAACTAAGCTCAAATATAGCTGTAGTTGGTGTTGGAGCTGAGCCAAAAACTTGTTCAAATTCAAAAAATGTTATACCAAAATTTAAAGTTAATCTTGTTCCTTTTTTTAATTTAGATTCACCGGTCATTAAAGGACTTAAGTCAACATATAATACTGAATCTGAAATAGATTTACTTGTAGATGTAGGAGTATATGTAAATTGTCCAGTACTTGTGTGCGCTGATGTGTCAATAAGTGCTATAGGGTCTGACTTAAATGTTGCAGTAAAATCTAACTCTATATTAGCTCCAGCACTATCTTTCAAATCATACCCCTCCATGTAATTTCCATACATCAGCCTGTTACCCATTAAAGTTTGAGCTTTAGCTAACTGTGGAACATTATCAAAAAGTCTTAGAATTTCAGAGTCAGGCAATACGGTAAATATTTCTCTATTTGTAAATTGATAATCCGTATTTGTATTGTTAATACTTCCTAAATCTTTCTTTTTGTTAAGAGTTTTTATAACTTTTATAGACGTGCTATCTGCTTCTTTAAACAATAACTGAACATCTGTTACACTGCTGCTACCAGTATTAAATGTAATTGAAACGGCATTGTTTTGATTTACCATTCCTTCATTTAAATAACTATTTGTGGTGAAATCAAAATTACCAGGCGTAAATGCTGGCTCACTAAACTGAGAAATAGCTGAAAATTCATTATTCGCATACTTATACCTGTAAGCAAAACATAAAAACTTATCTTCTAAATAAGCATCTGTAATACTTGAAACAAAATATGGTAATATTGTTGGAGCACTTGTGGGAGGTTTTTTTATTACTAAAATATCATCCTGATTAAATACATCAACATTTACACCAAGTAAAGGGTCTCCATAATTTTGATTAATATTAATAACTCTTGGAGGGTTAGTGTTGTCAGTAAAAAATAATAGATTATCTATTTTATCAACTCCTGTAATTAAGAAATTTGGGTTAAAGTTTAGCGTAGTGTTTATGCCATTCCCGTCATTAATACTTATTACGTGGTATATTAATTGACCGGTTTCTACATCAAATGAAATTATTAAGTCTAATTTACCCGTAGCACCTTGAGTAAAAGCTGGGTCATGAACAAACCAATATAAGGCTAAATTAGCTCCATCTTCAAACGCACCAATACACCTAGCCTGTGAGCTCAATTTAGTTCCGTCAACATATTGTAGTTCTGTTAGCGGTAAATTTCCTTTTGAATTTTCAACAGCACCAATCTCAGAATCTTCAGTAGAACCAAGTCTTACATTTACAGCATTTATATACTCTCCATTTGGGACAAGCCTTTCATCAAGGCTTTTATTCATACGGCCCGCTATAAAATTTCTCTGAATGTTTGCCATCTTATTTTAACCACTTATCCTCACCTCTCAGATTCATTAATAATCTGCTTGGGTGAATATTACTCAATCTGATTTTAGCATTTCTCAATAAAGCTTGTTTATTTTTTCTTGCTCTATTAACTATATACTCTTGAACTCCAAATTTACTATTTAATAAAGCATATTGAATGTAAGCATAAATATATTCTTCAAATAATTTATTAACGCTTATTTTAGAGTCATCACCATTTTCCATTCCATCAGATATATACTGTAGCACACACTGTTGGTTTGCCATAGTTGAATCAAAATTAATAACACCAGCTTTTTTATCTATAGTAAACGTAGGGTTTATGTTTGCTGTTTCAGTTTCTAAACCATATCTTGCGCCGATTCTGTAGTTGTAAATATCAGAGTCATAGTTGTTAACGTTTGGATTTACATTCTCATCTATTTCGTCATTTAGATAAATACTTTTTAAAGAACCATCTTTTCTTTCTGAATCTAAATTTGATTCAACAACGGTAGCATTGCCTTCACTGTCATAAGTAAAATTATCGGCAGAAGACTGAATAAAAGAAACTGCTGATTGCACTTGTATATTTTCAGTTAATTCTCTCAACACATTGTCTTTTAACAGGTAAAGCTTAACCCAATTTACATAATCAGCTGGTAAAACAAATCTTAAATCATCAAAAACCTTAAGCTCCAATGCTTTTATTTCTTTAAAAGCATCATAATTAAGTTCTTGAATACCTCGTTTTGCGTGAAATAATATTTTAAACCTATTGACATTGTTTACTAAGCCATGGTTACCAGCATACATTAATTGAAAGTTTTTTACCACATCTTCTAAACTTACATACTGATAAGACCCCCAGTTAGTATCCGTAGGATTTACACCATCATTAGTATAATATTTTCTTTGATTTATATATGCCATAATTAAAGATTAGTTTGATTTTGTTGTTGGTCTTGTACTTGTCCAAATTGAAAAACATCAGCTTCTCTTATTGATATTCCAGCGTATTGCAATATTTTAGCTACTAAATTATTAGAATCATCTATTGGTAATTCAAAGTCTTGATAATCTGCTTGTGTTTGGTCAAACAATGGTTCACCCCCATATAATGTTACATACGTCCATTTAGGGTCTAAAGGGTATCTTATGTATTGAGCCTGTACATCATTTACCCCATTAAAAGTATTTGGATAAATTGACACCTCATCTGCTTCTTGAGTATAAGCCGGGAAGATAGTGGATGGAGAAGTTAAAAGCGAACTATTTAACATAGTAATTTTACTGTGTGTAACCTTTTCTGCTTCACCTTTTAAAACACCGCCAGTAAAACATAATACTTTATTTAATAAATAATAATCAGAACCCGTTGTTGAAGCTGATGGTAAAAAATAAACGTTTTGAGTTTTTTGAGTTAAAAATGATGTTATAGAAAAAGTATCAATAACCTCTTCATATCCTTTTTTAATATCAGCATAACCAGTTCCAGATATCCTTGCGTTCTCTTCGTTAATTTGCTGATTATATCTTATGAAATATTCGTCAAATATATCTAACTGCGCTTGTTTAGCAAATAAATTAAAATCACCAGGAGATATATATCCGTAGTTATTTTTATTGATAATAGCAAGTACAGTATTTCTTACAGAATTTATCATTTGAAAATCTTTTTACAAAGATACATAAAATAAAAAAGCATCTAAGAATTAGATGCTTTCTCGCTGTCGATAGTAAAGGAAGGAATAAATTTTTTCTAAAACAAAGTTACGAATTTTTTACTAAAGCTTTTAAATGTTTAAAAGACTCTAATCCATCATCACTTTGAAAGTATGAACCTATTATAAATAAAGGGTCTTCACCGTATGGTATGTTGCACATTTTCTTTTTATTTGAATCTGTGTTAAACCACACCTCCTTTTTATTATTTCTTAACTGTATTAGATTTTTATCTAAAATGTTTTGTATGTCAGCATTAAATTTAAGAGCTGGGTCTTTCAATAAATTCATAAAACCACTAGGGTTTTGTCTAGCAAATATTAATATATCTCTTCTTAACTCTGCAGTAGTAACCTTAGAAACATCTTTTTGAAATAAAACTCTAGCTACGTTTTCAACTTGTTCAACTGTCAGTTGTCTAGCTTCTATTAAAGCATCGACTTCTAAGTTTAAGTCTTCAACTAATTCTGCAGCTTCTTTTGCTCTATTAACTTCTACAAATAGTCTATCTTTTCCTGGATGTAAATCCATAAATTTTTGTAATACTTGATTATTCTTTGGAACATGTAGGAATCCATCTTCAAATACAATAGGCTCAATGATAGCGTTATCATCTTGCTCATCTTGAAAAGGAGAGTTTTGATTTCTTGCATATCTCAAAGGCCTGTTTAGACCTGTGTCCTCATCAAAGTGTAACAACGGAAACCTTGTTGTATGCCTTGATGCTAATATCAAAGATAAGGGAGCTGTTTCTCTTGTAAGTTTATATTGTTTATCTACGAATTTTGGTGTAGATTTTTTGGGAGTAATTTTTACTGTGTCCATTTTAGGACTTGTCTTTTCTTTTTTCATTTGATTTAATTTAATTTTATTATTTAAAAAAGGGGCGCATTGCTACGCCCCTAATATTTAATTACTAGTCTTGAAATAAGAAGAAGTTGTTTGCACCTAAAGTACATACAGCTCTCTCACTCAAGAAGTTTACTTGCATGTTATCAATATCCGACGTTGCAGCACCACCAGCAGAGCCAGTAATCCAAGTCTTATATCTTCTGTCTTCAGTTTCTGAAGCTCTATATCTAACATGTAAGAAAGGTCTCTTAGCGTTTTTACCAAGAATTTGGTCATAAACACTTGTTGAACCAGCTGGAACTAATAGTCCATTGATTTTACCTGAACCAGCACCAGTTGGTAGTCCACCTCTCATTGTAGGGTCATTTAGGTATTTCCAGTCAGTTTTGTAGAAGTCGTAACCTCTTCTGAATCCTGTGAATCCTAAGTTTAAAGCCATTTCTTCGTCATTGTCAAATAGACCATAAGAAGTACCACCTGCTCCGTAAGAGTTTTGTGCTGCTAACATATCGTCAATGTCAAATCCAAATTGTCTGTTAAGGAAAATAACGTTTTCCTCAATAGAACCTTGCTTATCTAATCTACTGATTATAGAATCGAAATCTGCTAGAGTAGTTGGATTACCACCATCCCAGATGTTTCCTCTTTGAGAAACCGCATAGAAAATACCGTCTGACCCAGCACCTGGGTTAGCAGCACCACCTGCGCTTCCTAAGATTGCAGCAGCTCCAGAGTTTTGCTCTGCAGGTACAGCTTCAATCATAGCTGTTTCTAAATAGTCATCGAATCTTAATCTTGTTTCGTGCTCAGACTTTAAGTACCATAGGTAACCAGTAGCACCATCTTCAGTAGTAACTTCTACCCATCCGATTTGCGCCATATCAGAACCAGCTACGTTATACGTATCTTTAATAATGATTGGTTTGTTATCGAAGATAAAGTCATTAGCTTCTAATGAACCTACCATACCTGCTGTTCCTTTTTTAAATTCTGAACCGTAAATAAATACTGTAACGTCTGCGTTACCAGCTCCAGTACCTGCAGTTACTAAACCACCTGCTTCATAAAAGTCAGCTGTGAACTGTCCTTTACCACCACCGGCATTGTTTACTGCACTTACCACTGCTTTGTTCATACCTGAACCATTGTTTTGAACAACAACAATTGTTTGTCCTACTCTGATTACTTGTTCAGCAGTTGCTGGGTCAATTGCATCGTTTACTTGAAATACAGCTTGGTCAGCTGCTGCTGCTGCTGCTGTACCTACACTTGTATATTTCGTGTGTAACCTACCTTGCTCTGCCCATTTGATAAGGTCTGAGTTTGTAGGCATTTCCGCTCCTACCATTCTTAAGAATGAAGAAATCGTTCTATTACCGTATCTTTCAAATTCTTTTTCATACGTATCAGGAAGATACTGATTTAAGAAATCAAAATTTACAATATAGTTTTGGGCTGTTGGAGTTCTTTCTGAACTCGGAGTCAACGCGAATGTTGGCGTTGCTTTTACTTGTCCTGCCATGTTATATTATTTTAAATTATTATTACGTTTTTTTTATACTCTTAATTCGCAGTCCTTTGCTCGAAGGCTGAGAAACTGCTTTCACTTGAAAACCTGATTTTACAGAAACTTCTGGTGCACTACGCTCAGTCATATTGACATTTTTTGTTTTACGTATTACATCATCAGTTGCCTGTGATTGCCCTTGTTCGTAAAAGAACTTAGCAAACTTTTCAGGATTCATTGCAATAGCTAAAGCACGATGGTATCCTTCTGCATCTTTCATAAAACCCTGTGAATCCATATATTTATTTATAAAATTTAAAGGACTTTCTTGAGCTTTTTTAAGTTCAGAAGCACTACCTGGGGTATACACTAACTCATTTTCTCCCACGTTGAATTTAAAACCTTTAAATTCGGAGCTGAATACTTCGTCACTTTTTTTAACGAACCATTCTCTTTTCTGAGTTGCTTCTTCTTGATGTGTTTTAGCTGACTCTAAATATTGCCTATATTCTATTAGTTCATCGTTATTTACAGAGGCAGAACTTTCCCTTGACTCAAGGGGCTGTTTGTATTGTTCCTGTTGTTGACGTAAAAACTTTTTAGCTTTAGCAATCTCTTTTTTCTTTGCTAGTTTTATTTTTTTAATTTCAGTTGGTTCATGAACATCTTCGTCATAAACAAAATCTTCCATCAATAAATCTATATCTTCAGAATCTAAACCTTCTTCTGTTATAGAATAATACTCACGTAGCAAAGAGTCTGGACCTAAATCAGAATAATCTTTTTGCAATTTTGCAAAATCATTAAAACCACGTCCAGTTTCTTTTTTATACTTTAGGTAAGCAGCAACGTCTTCAGGAAGCGGTTCGCTTTCCTCACGCTTGCTAACCAACTCATCAATTGAATTGATTTCCTTACCATATCTTTTTCCAATATATGAAAGAACTTCGTTTTCATCTAACTCTTTTGGAGCTAAAGTTTCTTGCTCTTCAGAAGATTCAACTTCATTTAAATTGTCTTCTGTTATATTATCCTGCTCTACAGTTTCTTCTTGTGTTTCTGTAGAATCGACTTGCGCAGTTTCTTCCTGCTGTTTCTCCTCATGCTTATCAAGGAGTTCTTGTTCTATTTGTTGAGACGACTTTTCTTCAGCCGTTACTTCTCTTACTTTAATATCCATTTGATTTAATTTAATTTAATTGCAAAGTTACATAAAATTTAAACACTATCTTGGCTCAAATTCTGCTAGGTCAAACCCATCCAAGGAGTCTTCGTTAGACTCAAAATTCTTAGGGGGTAAATTATTTTTACGTTGATTTATAAGCTCGGATTGTTCAGTGCTTTGTTGACTTATTCTGTCGCTTTTGGCTTTTTCTTTCGCACTCTCTCTCATACCTAATTGCTCTTGTGTCATACCCTGAAGCTGCATACTATATTGAAACTCTTTCTGCATTAACTGAGCTTTTAATTCCGCTTCAGCTGCTTGTTTTTGAATTTCAAATTGTATATCTGCTTGTCTATACTTAATCTTAGCTTCCATTTCCATTTGAACTTTTTGAGCATCCATTTGAGCTTTCATTTGTTGAGACTGAAGTTGTTGCTGATTTATCATCGCTTGTTTCTTCATGTCTCTTTGCTCATCTTGCTCTTGCTTGGCTTTACGTTTTACTTTAAGCAATTGGTTTGCAAGTTTAAGATTTTTAATTTCACGTATATCAATAGCATCTTCAAGATTAATGTCATTTTTAGATAATGCCATTTGAATATTTTGCTCAAGCATAGCTTTCTGTTCTTCATCTGGAGACAATTCAATAAAGACTCCAAAGTCATATATATATAAATCAGATATCTCTCCAAGTATACCAACATTGTATTTTCCTATTTTATTTATAAAGTCTTCTTTAAAATCAGAATATTCTAAAATATCCGCTACCCTGTAAGTTAAAGCCTCAGCCAACGTTCTATATATGTAAAGACTTCCATCTAATATATGACGAGTAGCGGTATTAGAACTTAATGAAGCTAACTTTTGAACACCTACTAAAGCGTCAGAGTTAGCAATAGTACCATCTCTCGCTTCATTTAAGCCTGTTACAGCACGTATCATGTCTAAGTAGTGGTTAAGGTTAGCAATAAGCATTTGTGTCTTAGATGCTCCTGAATTGCTTGTAAGTTGCTGTATAGGAATTTTACCTTGATTGTAATCTCCTTCTTGCGTATAACTCCTACCAATTACAGAACCTGTTTGGAAATAAAGCCTTAATGCATCTTCTGGATTATATGCCGCTCCTGTCCCTAAATCAACTTCGTTTAAACCATCTGCGTCTATATATACTCCATCAGGAACTGTCCTAGCTATGACCTGTTGTAATTTCAAATGAGTCATCTGAATCAAATCAGCATACGGAATCATTCTTCTAACTAAAGACTCAATAACTCCTTTATACATTCTAGGTGCTGAAGCCACATAATTAGGTATTGCATGTTGAGATGAAGACTTAGGTCTTACCATGTTTTTAGCAAGCTCCCATTTTAAAACAATGTTTGTTCCCATAACCATAACTCCATCATACCACACGTCAATAGTTTTTTCTACTTTCTCAAAATTATTTTCCTCCATCATGTCTACTGGAGGATTAAAAGTGTCTTCCTTTTCAATCATTTTAATATTACCATTGTCATTAACTTTTTTCTTATAAACCATCTTTTTTGTGGTTTTATAATTAAAATACATTAATGTACAAGTGTCACGATAAAATATATCGTTCTCATAAAATTGAGCAACATTAAAATAATCATACCAGCTTTGACTGTATTTTGATATTTTTTCTAAATCATCATTTGTAAGCGTAGGGTCAATTTTCATTAACTCCGCAATAGGAACAGTTTTAATTTCTCCCCAATAAAAACAATCTTTAAAGTGAGGGTCTTCAGTATAACTGTATACCACATTTGCTGGGTCAACATACGAAACCTGTACTCCGCTTCCTTGAAGAAACTCGTGTTTTGCTACAGCCATACCCGTCACCATCATATCGTAATCTAAACGCTTACGAATGTCGTCATAATGATTCTCGGCAAACATTGTATCAATCGCCTCTTCTTCAGCAATCTCTATGGCTGGTTTATAATTTAAATTCATATACAGTGACAACTCTTCGTCACTCGCTGGCAAATCATCTGGATTCATAGTAAAAGGATTGAAACCAGTTCCATCCTGTATAATTGTTAAAGCTTCTTTAGCATCCATTTGCCCTTGAATCATTTTCTGAAACTTACTTCTTTTTTCTTGTGAAATAGCATCTTGAGCGTAAGCTTTTACTTTGAAAAGTCTGTCAGACATACCATTAACCACTATATCTACAAACTTTGGAATAATAGGGACTGGAGTCCAATCTAAATTAAGGTAAGATAAATCACCATCAACGGCTAATTCGTTTTTATATTTTGCTACCGACTGTTCGCCTCTTGCGTAAAGGCGTAACCTGTTAAAGTCCCTCCACTGACTATAGTATCTACATCCGTTAGAATCTTTACGAAACCACTCATATTGAATAGCCTGCCCTATTTGTAAACCAAACTCATCGGTTGCTTTCTCAGCATCAGATACAAACTGACTAGGGAATCCTACAGATGAAATGTTTATGTTTACCTCTTTCATCTAATTAATTCACTTAATGTTCCTTTATTATTATATGTTGCAAAGTTAAGACTTATTTTTGATTGTTTTTTCTCAGGCAAATAAACATGCTTTTGATTTGCCATAATTGCAAGCCCTGAACTAATACTAGCATCGAACTTAGTTCTAGCGCTAATATCAAATCTAGCCCAGTCTTCTAAAGTCCTTAAAAAATACATACTTCCCATTTCATCACCAGCTCGATGATGTCCATCTAAATCTATACCTACGTGCTTTTCAATATATGATTCTATAGCTGCTGCGTGTGATTGCTTTACATCCTCAGAGGTGTTAGGTATACCTCCAAGTTCTTTTTCTGTTTTGGAAAGTTTATTATAATGCTTATCAGGTCTATTCATACTAAACCCTCTATAACCTCTGTTTTTAAAATGATACAACAATCTTGGTTTATTATTCTCTACAAGTATAGGCATTCCATAAAACACACAAGCCATCAACACTTCTTCAAAAAATATCTCTGCTGTTTGTGGCCTAGCCACATATTCTAAGAAAAACTCATTGCTTGGAGCTTCATCCATATTATATTTAGTCAAACCATGCAGAGCTCCATTAGAACCACCACCACCAACTGTTCCAGATATATCATACGAGTCACAGCCAAATGCTCCTATGTGTTCGTTTACTGGAAAATATACTCCATGTTTTTTAACCTTTCTATTATTCAAACCTCTTTTAGGAGTCCACGACACCTTAAATCTTCCCCTAGAATCTGGAGTCCATATCACCTCTGAATCTTTTATACCATCCTTCCAGTAGAATCTACCTCTAGTTATATGATGCTCCATAATAAGAGAATCATTATAATCTATCTGCTGATATATCTTAGTTAAGTTAAACAGCGATGACTTGCTCTCGTCTCTAAATGCGTGTGACTCTGTTCTAGGAAACTGTCTGTAAAATTCATTAAGTGCGTCTGCGTCTTTTTTTAATGACTCTACCTCTGCTTCCCAATAATCTATAGCTCCATTTGTTATCCACTCATTATCTACTCCTTTAATTTTTTTCTCTGGCTTTCTAAACACTGGCATACCAAACCTATCAATAAAACCTTCCATGTTCCACTCCATTGGAATAAATAGATTATACAGTCCTGATTTAGTTTGACCATTTGCATTACGTGTTTTTAAATCTGAATCCTCAAACAAACGTTTAAAGTTTTCTCCACCTTTACTAAGCGCATTTGAAGTTGACCCCATCATACACTTACCGATTATCTTGCTACCCAACCTTAAACAAGTCTTGGTGACACGCCAGTTATTTTGAATGTTATTTGGTTTTAACCACTTACCCGATTCATCATGAACTAAAAGCAAAAGCTTTTCACCATCATAAGAGTTATCATCCGTGTTCTTCCAGTCAATCGTTGTGTCTAATCCTGTTAACTCATCATCCATAACCTCATGCATATTCTTCTTGGTTATTTTAGAAGCTGGAACTCTGAAGGCTAATTCAGTTTTTGGTTTATCCATACCATCCTGTATAGGTTTAAAAAAGAATGGAAGTCTATTTGCTATAGGAACAACCTTATCCGTAAACATTTTTTTTGCATCCGAACCAGTTTTAGATAATATACCAACCCTTGAATCTCTAGCAAGCGTTCCTGTATTCACACACTCAGATGACCCCATAAAAGAAAACCCTGAACGTCTTATTTTAAGATAGTCCATTCCAAAACATCTCTTGTCTGCTTTACAAGCTTCCCAGTATATAAAAAATATTCTATTTGCCTCACGGTAATCTGGATATCCAACATCTATACTTGTCCATTGTAGATACATATAATGAGAACCTGTAATGTAAGTTGATTTTCCATTATTGTAGAACCAGAAACCTAACTCTCTTCTATCAAACTCCGACTCTATATAATCTACCCATTTGTTTTTAAATGCAGAAGGTCTGTCGTTCCACTGAAATATAGAATTAATTCTAGATAAATCTTTAGGTAGTTCTTGCCTTTCCCAGTACTGCTCCTCTTTTTTATCAGAACGTTTAAACAACTCCTTTGGCTCTTTAGGTAGTCCAATTGCTAAACCATTTATATTTATTATCTGACCTATTGTTCCATTTCTAGATATTACTACTAAGTCATACTTTTCACTATAACCGTATAACCACGTCTTAGCTCTATTCTTTTTTGTAAGAACAGATTTAGGAATGTAATCTTTTATTACCTGATATAATTTATTTTGACCTTCGTTCTGCAAATCCTTGTTTTGTATCTGTTTTATTTACTTGTCCTCCAGAGTTAATAACCTCTTCTTCTAAATCTATTTTATTTAATATCTCAAACGCATCGAATATAGCTAGTTTTTTTGTAGCTGCTGCGTTCTTCAGTCTATCTGCCGCCAACTCATCGTCTGGGTCAGGCTTTATAATATCTTCTTTCGCTACCTTTATCAGTTGCTCTACAGCTCTACGCCCTGCATGTATAATTTCTTTTTTTAAATCCTCTGACTTCATAACTTCATTGTTATTTGATGGTCATACATTCTATAAAGCTTTTCATCGTCTACCGTAAATTCATATTCACTCTCTGGCTTGAACGATATTTTATCTCCACTCTTGACTCCTTGTGAAGATAAATATTTATTTGGGTATTTCATAATACCAATCAATGGTTCTTCTTTCCCAAGCTTCATTATAAATGATTCTTCAACAGGCACAGGTTTAACAAAACAATATCTATCATGACAAACCCACTGGTCATTATGTTTGTACATAAAGAACTGGTCGTCCTCTATAAAAAATAAATCATCTTTAAAAAAACTCTTACCACTCTGCCTTCTCCCTTTCATATCATTATAAAACTTAAATACATTATGGTGAACTAAAAGTAAATCCCCCACTTCTATCTCTCCTTCATAACCAAGCGGTGTAGCTACAACTACGCCTTGCCTGTTAGAAGCCATGTGGTTTTCCTCAGAGGTACTTGTTATAAAATCCATACCATCTATGTCTTTTGTATTGGTATATCTTTTATCATCAAGTGGCTTTACGATAAAATAAAAAGGTGACCTCATTAAAAGTTTATATTATATTCTATTGACACCGGCATGTTTGAGTTAAACTCTTTCCAGAGTAATATCTCTCCCTCTCTTTGTATCCAGATTTTGACACTATCACTTCGCTCAACATACTGTATTAAGTGAATAAAATACTTCCCACCCAAGACATCTTGACCTACTATATAATGCATAGCATCAGACTTATAGTTTGGCCCTATTGAGATTTTACGAATATCCATTAGATTAAATTTAATTTATACAAAGATATAAATAAATTACCTGCCTTGACCTCTATATTTTTTCTGGTAATACTTAGATGATTTTACTTTAGATGTTTTAGTTTTAGCATGTACTCCTGGTCTACGAGTTTTTGGTTTCTCGTAAAGGATTGCTGACATCGACTTTGCCATTTAATTAGATTTATTATTTAATTTTTCAAACGTTCTCATACCACCTAATCCAAGCATACCTACAAGAACTGTCATAAGATGCTCCATCTGTAGAGCAGGTGGTGCTGTTGCAGCTCCCATATACCATACCAGCATATCTCTTATAATAAAATTATACGCAAGAGCGATACCACACACCCATCCAATAAATGGACGCCATCCGGCAACAAAGATTGTTCTGTGCTTTGCCTCCATCTCATTGATAGCAGTTTGCATTTCAATTAGTTTTTGAGGGTCAATCTCTTTTCCTTTAATAAGTTCTCTAATTTCAAGACCTAAACCATCTACGCCTGAGTCACTGAATCCTAATAATTTTTTTAATAATTTAAGCATAAGTCCAAATTACGTGTTTTGTTTTAATTGGGTCAGCATCCACATGAATAAATGTTTTTGCTATTCCGATGCGATTGAATCCAACTTCGATAAGAGCTGATAATATTTTGAATCTATCTGCAGAGGATGTTGCATGTATGTCGGCAGCGAATCCTCTAAGATGCGACGAGTTCTCTGTCCCTCCAACCCTTGCATTATGTTTTGGAGTTCTGAAGCCGGAATTAATTTTGAATTGTGTCCCTGCAATTTGACGTGCACTGTCGAGCAGGAATAAGAAAGACTCATCCATATTCCTACCACTATCAGGGAAATCAGGCGAGTCAAATTCTGCATAACTAAAGTATTTCACTTTTTTTGAAGTAGTTGATAAATTTTAATGATTGTATAAACTATAGTTGCTAGTAAAAGTAAACTTTGTAAAGCCTCATTAATTTGAGATATACTAAGTACTAAAACTGTTATTCCTAGTATCGTAGGTTCAAAATCTAAATTCATGTTATTTTGTTTCATCATTTATAGGTTCAACTAAATCCCAACTTTGAGTTTCCTCGTTCCAAGAGTACACATTATCATCCTCCGGCGATGGCGTTGGGGGTTGCCAATCATTATTATCGTCTAAAGACCAACTTGGGTATGGCTGAGCCGCAATAAATATATCACTCTCTGAGTCGTAGGTATAGCCTATTCCAGCAAACTGTTTTCTTATATTATTATTATAAGATGTTTGCACCCAATTTGTATGACCAAAGAGCGTAGAACAAAACTCTACTCCTTTAGCTTCGCTTTCTGTTTCACCATCCATAAGCTCATTGTTGTGTACAACAATTACTTTGGTTACTACATTATTTTCGTCAAGTTCTGCAAAATGTGCCATAATTTATTTTTACAAAGTTAATTAAATTTTATTTATGAGTGAACGTATGTTCCACTCCCTGTATATGTTAATATTGTATAATCTCCGTCTGTTGTTACTGTTGGGCTACCAGTTGTAGAGCTTGAATATTCAGATGTAAGTAATCTTAATATTGCTACTCCTGAACCACCTGAACCATTTGTCCCAATTGAACCTGCTAATATACCTGCAGACCCTCCACCACCTCCACCACCGGTGTTCGCTGTTCCGCTTGTTCCGTTTTCTTGACCTGCAGTTGAATATCCTCCATTACCACCTCCATCAGTTCCTGTTCCAAACGTTCCATCTCCTGAGCCAGCTTCTGGCCCTCCAGCTCCTCCACCACCAGCATATCCTACAGACGCACCAGTAATAGAAACACTAAGGCCAGCACCTCCGTTTCCTGCAGCAGAAGAAGCGTTTTGACCGGCAGATGATGCTCCACCACCTCCACCATTTACCTCTGAATACCCACCTAAATTTGTTCCGGTTCCACCAGCGAATCCTTGATTTGCTGTTCCAGTACCTGCTCCTTGATTTGTCCATGCACCTCCACCTGAACCTCCATTACCTCCCGTTAAATATGCTGCACCACCTGCACCACCTGTTGCTCCACCACCACCACCTGAAGAAGTGATAGTTGTTATACTTGAAGCTGCAATAGATGAATCAGTCCCTTTCCTTGAAGCAACTGTTGTTGCGGTAGTTGAACCACCTGTAGCACCAGCACCTACTGTAATTGTATAAGTGCCAGCTGATAAAGTTACATCGCTTTCTGCAGAAGCCCCTCCACCTGACGTACTTCCATAAGATGTACGAAGTCCACCTGCACCACCACCAGCACCATAATATATTCCTGCTGCACCACCACCTGCGACTACAAGGAATGACATATTACCTGCTAAAGGTCGTGGTGCTGGGTTTTCTTTAAAGGCCATGTAGATGTAAGTATCTCCATTATCATTTACTCCTTGCTGACTACCCATAGTCCAACCATCACTATCAAAACTTGATACTGTATTTGATTCGCTATCTTGTTGTGAATCTAAATTAGCAAATAATGTTTGTGGTGCAGATAAACCTCTTGCACTATCAAATATTCTCCACGAGTTAGAACCATTAATTTGTTTTATCATTAACCAATTTGGCTGAAAGCCAAGGCCAGTTATAGATTGTGTACTGCTATTCCCAGTATAAGTTCCCATCTTGCTAAACCCGGATATAGAAGTAAAACAATACGCTATATAACTATCCGATGAACTACCTGACAATGTAGTACCAACATTTATTACTGTTGCGGTTGGACTTGTTGAGTTCCAAATACTTCCACCTGACGAACCATTAACTATTTCAGCATCACTAGAATTTAATTTAATAAAATTATAAGCAGGGTTTGTACCTGAATTTAAAAAAGTGCTAAAAGAATACCAATCACCACTTCCATTTAATCTTTTTGTAAAAATAATTTCTGGAGCAGAACCTAATCCATGTCCGACTGTAGAAGCTGACCCCGTTCCGTCCCATTTAACAATACTAATTCCAGCTGCTTGATTTGCGCTAACTATAGATTGTATTGCTCCATCTGTATTTATAGTTGGAAGAGGATTAATTTTCCAGTTCCAAGCAACATAAGTTTGACCTGAAGTATTAAGAGCATTGTTAGCTCCTGTAGTCCATCCATCTGAATCAAAAGAGCTTATTGCATTTGTAGTGTTGTTTTGTGCATTAGTTTTATTGGAAGTTATTTGTTTTTCTGTCCCTCTTACAATATCAAACCAAGCATTGTCTTCAGTAGCACTTCTTCTTTTTGCCCAAACCCAAGACGGAGAAAACCCTAGTCCTGTGATTGATTGTGTACCACCATTACCTGAGTAAATTTTATTTGCAAAACTATCCGGTAAAGTTGGCGCAGCACTCGGGTCAGAACCAAAAGCTATGTATAAAAATGTTCCTCCATTAGCGTTTACTCCACCTCCAGAATCTGCTATTTGAAATCCATTAGATAAATAATTTACACTATATCCTGATGTAAGTTCAGTTTGCGTAAGGTTTGGAAAAAGTGTTTTATTTCTTGGATTAGTTGTGTTTCTTGCATTATCAGTCATAGACCAATTATCTGCACTATCTGTTCTTTTGATTATTACAAACGCAGGTTCAAACCCTGTGTTTACAATTGGCCCTGTTGCTGAACCATTACCTGTATATGTGCCAAATTTAGAATATCCGGCTTTTTCTACAAAACAATAATTTATAAATTTTTTACCACTTTCATTATGAACTCTTTCTGCGCTTCCGCTAATATATACAACAGTGCTGCTTGGTAATTGGTTACCCCAATAATTACTATCTGTTTGTTTAGCGTCTTGCGAATTAAACTCAAGCCAAGAACCAGCTGCACCAACAGCGCTACCACCAAGAAGCCAATTATTAGTTCCATAAGTTGATAGTGTATCAATACTTTTTTGTATTATTAACTCTGGGGTAGAATTTAATCCATGTCCAAAACTTTCTTGAGATGTATTTCCATTACCTGTATACTCAACTATTGAAAAACCTGAAACTTGATTTGTTTGTACTGTACTTGTAATCGTTCCATCTGTATTACTACTTGTAGTTCCTCCTCCGGCTTTCCAACACCAAGCTACATAAGGCCCTCTTGCAGAATCATTAACAACACCTCCGCCATCTGCACCTAAAGTAAATCCATCACTATCAAAAGAAACAAAACCTGTTGGCCTATTTGTTTGAGCTGAGTTTGTGTTTGATGATAAATCGTTACCTGCGCCTCTTGTTGAATCGTTTAATATATGGCTTTCACCATTACTTCTATCTTTTATCCAAACAAAGTCAGGCTTAAATCCTACACCTGTAATAGCATGGGTAGCACTTGTACCGTTATATAAAACCACATTAAAGTTCTCGCTTGGTACTGCTGGTAAATCTTCGAATTGTAAATCTCTCCATTCTCCTCCATCCCAAAACTCTACTAAGTTAGTAGTCGTGTTATATCTCCACTCACCTGTACTTGGACTTGTTGGTCTCTGCGCAGTAGTTCCACTAGGCAACTTTAAAGCAGAGTTTAAGCTTGCTAAGTCAAATAATTCCGGGTTTGTAATTTTTGTTGTTGCCATAATTTAGTTTTGCACGTATGTTCCGCTTCCTGTATATTTTAATATTGTATCAGTGCCGTCTGTTGTAATAGTTGGACTTCCGGTTGTTGTTCCTGAGTATTGAAATGTAGGTATTCTTAAAACAAAAACACCACCTGCTCCAGAACCACCATTTCCTCCACCTTTTGAACCTCCACCTCCACCTCCGGTGCTTGCTGTCGCATCACCAGCAGAGCCATTACCTGCGTCTCCACCTCCTCCAGTACCTCCGGTTGAACCAATACTTTGTCCACCTCCTCCACCTCCACCAGCATAAGTAACTGACGAACCTGTAATTGATACAGCTAATCCATTTCCTCCTTGCGCTCCTGAGCTTCCGCTAACTCCTGCAGCAGATGCTCCACCTCCTCCACCTCCTAACGAACCGTCTCTTGAACCACCGTCAAATCCTTCATTTGCTGTTCCTGACCCTATAGTACCAACACAACAACCAGCTCCACCACCCGAACCTCCACTTCCAGGGGCTACATAGTGTGATGATTGTTGTTGACCTCCACCTCTTCCACCACCAGATACAGAAAGAACCGTTGTGCTGGAATAGGCTAAAGAAGTAAGATTACCATTATTACCTCGACCAAGACCAGATGGCGAAGGTGGGCTTGGCACACCCCCCGCACCTATAGTTATTGTATATGTTCCGGCTGACAATTGAATTTGAGATTCAGCGCTTGCGCCACCACCTGATGTTGAACCGAATGATGTTCTTAACCCTCCAGCTCCTCCACCACCAGAATTTTGTGCACTACCCCAAATACTTCCACCAGAACCTCCTCCACCAACAATTAAATAATCAATCAAAATTGGAAGAGCAATATTGTTTATTCTTTTCCAATCCGTCCCGTTATAATATTCTTGACATGAAGCTGAACCTTCTGATGCTTCAGACGTAGTGTTTCTAACCATACCAGCTACATCTGTAGCAGGTCTATTTAATGCTGTTCCTGTAGGAATTTTTAAACCTAAGTCTGAATGTAGATTTGTGTATATTAAATTGTTTTGTCCTCCCATGTAACCATGAACCTTACAAGCATAACTAACCACGTCAAAATTTCCACTTACCGTTATGGTAACATCTCCAGAATAATATGTATACGTGTTGCCGTCAGGCCCTGTTTGAGAACCCTCGTTTACTGCTCCTGTATAAGATATTAAAGAAGTCTTGCCATTGTTAAGAATAGCTATAGGGTGACTAGATGAAACGCTGCTTAAAACATAAGTTCCATTTACCACACCATACAAACCATAAGCCCCATTAAAGTTATATTGATTTCCACCACCAGCATCTAAATAAGTAACTGTGTTTGTTGCCGCTAATGAATAGTCAGGCAATCCACCTCTTAAATCTACTACTTGTCCTCTTACTTTTGTTGTTGCCATATTATTCTATTGTAGATTCTACCAATTCCCAATTAATAATTTCTTCATTCCAAATATACGAATTTTCATCATCTGGATAAACTACTGGTGCTTCCCATAAACAAGTATCCTCATTTAAAGACCAAGACCCAAATGGTTGTGGTGCATAAAAAGCATCTCTTACAGGGTCGTAAGTATACCCTACTCCTGCATAATTTTTTCTAAACGGTGTGCCATCGTTTTGGTTAACACCACCGTGTGTATTGTAGGAAGTTCTTTTGCATAGTCCACCTTTTCCATAATACCCTTCCCAGTAAACCGTGTTGTCTATAATTTCTGGCGGAAGTGCATGAAGCTCTTCTAGCTTTACTTGTATCTCAGCCTCAATCGCTGTAACTTCTTCTTGTGTTTTACCTGTCCTACTATCTTCTAAATCACTTATCTCTTGTTCTAGTGTTTCATCTCTAGCAGATTTCTCATAGGTCTCAGGCACTCCGGTTATAACATTGGTTACTATGCACAGCTGATTATTTATCTCTTGATACTTAGCGTCTATCTCTGCTTGCTTAGCTTCAATCGCAGCTGCATCTTCTTCAGTCGGTTGTTCAATAGAAGTAAGATTACCCATCTCACCCCATAATACGTAGAGCTCTTCTCTTAGAGTTTCTGTTGTGTGGTCGTTATTTAAAAATGCGTAGTGTGCCATTATTATAGTGTTACTGTCATTGTTGTGGAGTTATTAAAAACATAATAATTATAAGTTGCGTCTGAATTAGTGCTTGAATATCCCCCTATGTTTGCTGTAATACTGCTTTTGTTAACCCTTACCACTACAATACCTGACCCACCAGCATACGCTGGTAATGGGGGTGTCGTGTTTGGGAAAGTAGACCTTCCACCTCCACCTCCACCTAAATTAGTAGTACCGTTTGCACCACCACCCAGATTATATTTGTCACTTTGGCCAGCACCACCACCACCTGCTCCACCAGGTGTTGCAACAGTCCATCTTCCAGAACCTCCACCACCAGCATATAATGTTCTACCAGCATCGGCAAATTCTCTTGTTGTAGTTCCTTGCCCTACCCCTTTTGTTGTACCATCTGAAGCTCCTCCATTTCCTCCATCAGTTCCTCCAGCTCCATCAGTAGCCGTACCTCCACCTGAACCACCGTTTCCACCATCGTAACTTTGTAAACCCCCAGTACCACCTGCAATTGAATAAGTAGTACCACTATTAATTATACTTGTAGTTCCTCCAGTTCCTCCAGCCGGACTTGAATCATAAACTCCTGCTGCTCCTCCTGCACCCACATTAACAGTTACGTTTCCATATAATGCTATAGTGGCTGTAGTAGTTGTATAACCTCCAGCTCCACCACCAGGATAATCACCACTTGTATTATTTTGCGCTCCACCGCCTCCACCGCCTCCTACCATAAAGACTTCAGCGTTTTGTGTTCCAGGAGGTGCAGCTGATGTATTTTCAGAAAATCTCTTCCAATTTACGTTGTCTTTGTATTCGAGTCTGTTGTCGGTTGTATTTAAACGCAGGTCTCCAGCAACTCCCGTTGGTCTTTGAGCTTCAGTTCCCTTAGCCCACACTAGACCTCCAGTGTTACCACTCATGTCAATTACGTTTGTAGTTACTTTGTTTGTTGCCATGAGCTAAACGTTATTGTGTTATTACTACTTCTATTCCATTTGCTGCGGTTGTCGGTGGCGCTGTTGCGAAAGTTAATGTCGTTCCTGCAACTGTATAGTTTGCCGTTCCCCCAGAATCTTTGGAGTTTTGATATACACCGCTTATAAATATGTTCAGATTAGCAGACGCCGTTGGCGTTACTGATAATGTAAAAGCTGTTGTTGAGTTGTTTCCTGTAAACTGGTCTTTAACAACTGAAGTTCCTGTAGCAGTAGCTGCAACTGTAATTTCTGTTGCTGATGTTTGTGTTAAAGTAATTCCTGCACCTTCTGTAAGACTAACTGCTGAATCAGTTCCAGCTGCTGCATCTAATTGTAAAGGAACACTACTTCCAACTTTTGCGCCCGCATTTATGGTATATGTATCTCCTAAAGTTGTGGTAGCTATATTTATTTCATTAGCACTCGTTCTTGATAAAGTAATGTTTTGACCACCTGTCAGAATAATCGCATCATTCGTAGAATCACTACCTGCTAAGTTTATGTTTGTAGTTGCTGCTGGGACATCTATCGTATATGTAGTTCCAGATAGCAAAGATTTTGCTACTTGTATATTGTCAGTTCCTTTATACCCAACGAAATAATCTATATCCGCTAGAGAAGAACCTGTTGTAAATTGTGAAAATTTTACTGCCATTTTATTTTAATTAAGGTGCTTGTTCTGTTATTATGTCTTGACTTCCTAGTTCACTTACCATTTGTATTCCTATTTCCGTTACTACATCTTCTCCTCCATAAGGTGGGTTTACTGAACCTTGGTTTGTTCCTATAAAATTTCCTATGGCAATAATTAAAGACATACTACCAAAGAGCTATTATATTAGATGCTGATGTTCCAGTAGCCCATACCTTTTTAACTTGCACAGGGAAAAATGCCCCCGTGTTAATTCCTTGGAATGTTACCTCATCACCAGCAACTGTTGTTACTTTTAAATTACCTGCTGTTCCTATGTAAAGGACAGCGCCTTCTTGATTACCACCATAAATCTCATAAGCTTTTCCACTTGCTGCAAATATGTTTGCAGAGACAGTAAGTGTATTATCATCTTCAATACCAATTACTACTGCTTGCGTGTTGTCAGTTGTATTAACAATAATCATATTTAGATGCACCCCGCTAGTTAAAAACGTAGCGTTAGAATCTATTAGTTGTGTTGCGCTTCCAGAAGTTGTAGTTCCTGTTGGACCTGCAGTTCCTGTATCAGGAATGTCTGTATTATCAGATGTGTTAACTGACCATGCTTTCCCTGCTTGTAATTTTTGGTATGCCATAATTTATTTTTTATAAGGGAACATTCTGTTAAGACCATCTCGTCTTTCACTGCACCCGCAATCTTTGTTTAATTTTTCCGCTACTATATCTACAGCTTTTTTAATCCCTGTAAACTTAGTAAACTTTTCTATATCATCTCCCAGTCCTCTTGACTTCATTTTATACATATACATTTTTCATTTTTACAATCTTTCATCTTAAATGATATTGCAAATATAATCTTATTCCATCCACATTTAAAATTATGTGTAAGATTTCCCCACCATCTTGCGATATCGTGAGAAGTTTTAATAAGCCATGCTCCTAGTTTTTTCATATTATTTCATGTTTGAATCAGCTGAGTATGGGTGTTCTCCATAATACTTGTACATCCCTTTAGACTCATTTCTTCTGTCTTTTAAAGATTGTTTTTTCTTACCGTTACGAAGTGCGATTGCTTCGTCGTCTCTTGAATTGTATCCTTGTTTTTTCATTGTATAAAAATTTTATAAATACAAAGATACTAATATTTTCATTGTCTATTTTTTTGACTTAGCACCTCTACATTTCCATCGCTTTCTTGATAAGTTGTTGGGCGTGTTTGGGTCGTTTTGCTTTTTCTTGCTCAGACGTCTTTTAATACCTAGACTTCTAGCGCAGTAGCTGTCCCCTTTGGAAGTACCCGGTTTTACTCTAGGTCCACCGCCTTTAGCTTTACCTGCCTGACCATAGCTTATTCTTCTACCGTCAGATGTTACTTTTACTTTTGCTTTACCTTGTCTTGGTCTTGCCATTATGCGTTTCTTACTTTTGCTGCTTTAGTATTTGCTACTACTGTTCTACCTTTTGCTCCTTCTCTTTTTTTCTTACGAGCTGTTTGTGCTAACTGTCTTTTAGAAAGTCTTAATGCTTTTTTTCTTGGAAGACATCTATCTGGATTCTCTTTATCTTTACTCGTACCGCATTTGCCTTTTATTTTACCATCTGTTCCAATACGAACCCAATCTTGTTTTACCCAATCTTTTAAAGCACCCACTACTTTTTCATTTTAGCTCCAGCAATCTTATCTGCATAAGTTATGCTAGGATTGTTATCTAAGCCAGCATTTACGCTTAGCATACCAAACTTTGTTCTTTTACCCTTGCGGGCTTTTTTATTCATTCTACTCATTTTTTACTTTTTTTTGCGTAGTTAGGGTCTTTACAATATTTACTTGCAGCCATATTTGCATAAGCAGACGGGTATGTATCAAACGTTCTCTTTGCCCAAGCAATACCTGCTGAACAAATTTTATTCTTACGTCCTGTTTTTTTCTTAGCCATTATTACTTAGACTTAACTTTTTTACCAGTTTTTTTTGCATGCTTTTTTGCAGCTGCTTTTCCTTTTTTTGTGTAACTAAACTTTTTACTTCCTACTGTTGGCATAATTTGTTTTTTTATAAATTAATAAATTAGGGAAATCTTTAGTGCTTCCCTTTGAGCACTTGTAATTGTATTTGTTTTTATCTAATGAACTTTTAAACATTTAATTTCTTTTTCTTTTTGCTAATCTATCTTTAGTTGTTTTTGCAAATCTTTGTCCGGCAGGCGTGTTTTTAATTTTGTCTTCCATAGTAATTCTTTTTGCCTCTTGAATAACTCTGCTTGGTGTTGCTTTCCCATATTTACCACTTCCGCTTTCTACATTTTTTTTAGCAACCTTCATTATAGAATCTCTTTTAGCTTTCCTTTCAGCTCGAGTAGGGCTAGTTATTCTATCTACACTCTGGTTTCTAAATGTGTAAGAATTATAATTTTTTTTATGACCTTTTTTGTGTGGCATTATTTTTTATCCATTGGATTTTTTGTTTTCATAGTAGCATGAAGAATTTTTTCTTCTCTCGAACCCTTTGGTGCGTATACCATTTTAGACTTACCTGTTGAAGGGTTGTAAATCTCTACATCCCCAGGAGTTGAATTAATTTTTTTAATTGCTGAGTTACGAAATCCCACTGAGTCGTAATTATCCATTTTACGGATTCCTACTGACTTGGAATTGTTTTTTTTACTAGGTCTTATTCCTTTTGGCATAATATTGTTATTTTTACAAAGATAAGAAATCTAATATAATGAAATTAAAAGTTAATGACTGCTTAAAATATTGGCGAGTCATCCGATACTTTATCAAACAAAAGTATGGTTTAACTACCGGTGACCTAGACATGCTGCTGTTTCTTTACAGTGAAGATATATTTTCAAAAGAAAAGTTTGAAGAGTTTGATAACCTGCTCTCATGGGATGAAGATAGGTTTGATAGACTACTCAGAGATGGGTGGATTGAAGTGTTTCGCCGTAGGCGTAAAAAATTTAAAACACTGTACGGCCTTACGTTTAAAACTCAAAGAGTTATTAGCGGTATCTATAAAAAGCTTAGCGGGGAAGAAATACCTACAGACATGAGTAACAACCCAATCTTTGCAAAGAATGTAAAGTTTTCAGACAAGGTTTACAAGAAGATGATTATAGAGATGAACTCTACTATAAGACAACAACGACGTCTTTCTCCTGAATAATAGTAAAAGGTTCATCGTTTATTATCATAGAGTAACCAGAACGTTTGTCGTAAAAGATAAAGTCTCCCTCATCTAAATTAGACACTTCTGTACCTGATTTTATTATCACTCCTTTTTTGTATCTTAGTTGGTTGGCATCTTCTGAACTTAGAAGAAGTCCTGATGAAGTTTTAATCTCTTCATCAATTGTTTTAATAATTATATTCTTACCTATTGGCTTCATAATACGAACAAAATATTTCAGTTATGTATGTTACTTCACAGATTCCATCAACGCATACTATATCTTCCTTTTGATATTGGTCTACTTTGTATGTAATACACCTATCGTCATCCTTGTCACAAGAAGCTGCCATAAAAAACAGAAGTATTAACATGGTAAGTATGATGTAATCTAAAATTTTTTTCATTTGCTATTTTTATAATCAAGCACAAACCCAACCGCTACAAGTAAATTCATCCCTACTGACGATGCTATCTC